>ERZ780141.1109-NODE-1109-length-16823-cov-3.437321_pt1 | contig 16823 bp, 13 predicted proteins | sample MGYA00433080_ERZ780141 | MGnify/ENA primary metagenome ERZ780141 (study PRJEB29588, sample SAMEA2154047) | human gut metagenome | biome: human gut; feature: human-associated habitat; material: faeces | place: Denmark | collected 2008/2010 ... | reverse complement strand
TGCGCCCTCTCGTTTGAGTGCTTGTCTATTATATCACGGAAAACGACATTTGTCAACGTTTTTTTCAAAGTAAATATACATAAAACTTACTCGTCAAATCCTGTTTTTAAAGGCACTTTGTACAATCAGCCGTAAAAAGCTGTCTATATATTCTATTTACTGCATTTTTCTGCTATTTAATGTATTTTATCAGCTTTTTACCGCCGTCTTTTTCGGATACTTTCCGGTAAGGATTCTCTCCCTTATGTATACCAGCGTATCCTCCTCGCCGTATCTTTTCAGCATTATCAGCATTTTTCCAAGAAGCTCCATAGTTTCCGGGTGCATCATATAGTGTTTTCTGTTCTTGTTGAAATATTCAAACGGCATACTGTCGTTATAATTCTCTTTATAATATGTCTTACAAGCCGCCACCCTGTCGCAGAACATTTCCACAACATACTTTACAGGCATCTTCATTCCCTGCATCGCAGAACCCGGCTCCTGTCCGTAATCTATCCAGTATTCAAAGTGATGCCTGTTTCTTCCCTTATGGTGAAGCCACGCCTCGCTTTTTCCCGTCACACGTCTTTCCGTAGTATTCGGGCTTTTATCCCCCGTGTAAAATACCACGCCGCTTATGAATTCCTTCGGGGAGTATTTTGACAGATCGTGCATAAGCCCTTGCTTATAAAGACCGACCTTGAAGCACAGCCTCATTACTTCCATCTTGTGATGATTGATAGTGCTTAAATGCCCCTTGAAGTTTTCCTTAATGTCCATGCTTATCCTTCTTTCGTTCTTTCGAGATACTTTCTCCAGTTATCAATATATCTTGTTTTAAAGCTGACGCTTGTTATTTCTTTGTATGGAATTTTGGTTTTTTCATGCCATTTTCCGTCTGCGTCAAACTCTCTCATCGTCAGTTTATTCTTCCCCGCCTTTAAGATTATCCCTATATGAAATATCTCATCATTTTCATTCTCGACTATCACCCATTCACCGCTCTCACGGAGCGAATTGAATATACTCTGCCACGAGCTTATATCTATACTGGGATCTTTAACCTGTTCCGCTACCCCGTTCAGTCTGTTTATCTCTTCGCAAACATCATTCTTTATCTCTGCCTTTTCAAGCTCATAAAAATTATGAATCGTATATCCGTTAAGCTCAAAATCATTTTCTTCCTGTCCGAGAATAAATTTGTCGTTGAAATCATTGATATAGTAATACCAATAGCTTTTGTCGTATTCGTAAAAGCACCTGCATATATGGTGCTTTTCAACGCACTCTCTCAGCACCGATATTTTCTTACTGCGTTTCATATTTTTCCTCACAAAAAAGCAACTGCCGCATATATATAACACGGCAGTTTCATATTTACAAAAGCCGTCAGCCTTATTCTATCACAGCCGACCTTTAATTTCAAGCCCGAAAGTCATTATCGTTGTTCCGTCAATTGTTACACGCTCACCTTCTCTTCCTCTTTTTCATCGCATTCTTTATTCTCCGCCGCTTTATCCGGCTTTTTATCCGGCTCATCACCGCCGTGCTTATCCTTTTTCTTCTTTTCTTCTATATGCGACTGGTCGCTCACAACAAGAATATCACCCTGCTTTATTACAGTGCTTCCGTTAGGTACGACCATATCGCCGTTTCTCTTTATCATTATAATAAGAAGCGTAGTCGGCAGGTCAAGCTCCTTTATCGTCTTTCCCTTCCATAAATGCTTTGGCCCTATCTCATATTCCTTGAGCAATATATTTCCGCTGTCCCTGTATGACGGAATGCTGAGTATAACATCATCTCCGGCATTTATCACCGTATCGCCTTTCGGAACAATAGTGCTGTCGCCGTGTTTTATCATAAGCACAAGCGAATCATCGGGAAAATCTATCTCACTTATCTTGTGTCCGTTCCAGGTGTGAGTATCCGATACGAATATACGCATCATATTGAACTGCGGAGTTTCGTCCTGATAGTCGTTGAACGTCTTTAATACACTGCTTTCGTTATCAATGAGCTTAAGCCCCGTTGCGACCTTCGGCAGTAACGTTCCCTGAAACGCAACGGAGATAAGGCAGACGCACACTACTATATTGAACAGATTGCTGTCCGTGTAAACATCGCTCACCGTAGCCATTATTGCGAAAACGATGGACGATGCGCCTCTCAGACCCGACCACGCTATAAACAGCCTGTCAGCCCAAGTATACCCCTTTGAGCATATCGCAAACACCGCAACAGGACGTGATATAAAGGTCATCACCGCAAATATTGCAAGTGCCGGAAGTATTATTCCGGGGAGCTGTGAAGGATTCGACAGCAATCCCAGCAGGAAGAACAGCATTATCTGGCTCAGTCCCGTTATTCCGTCGAAAAAATGTACAAGTTGCGCCTTATTCTCGCCTATGTTGCTGTTACCGATGATGATACCTGCTATGTATACGCTGAGGTATCCGTTGCCGCCGAGCAGTATCGGTGCGGAATATGCCGCAAATATCATCGCCATCATAAAAATTATGTCAAAGCTGTTTTTCGACAGCTTCACCTTTTTCATTACAAACACTGCGGCAAGTCCCATTGCAAAGCCGAACGCAACACCGAGGACTATCTGCAGCACCGCAAGAAGACCAAGCTGTGAAATATCATCACCTGCCATTATCGCAAGTGCAATGACCGTCAGCATATAAGAAAACGGGTCGTTAGAACCGCTCTCGATTTCCAGCAGTGAAGCCAGACCGCCACGCAGGTTTAACTGCTTTGAACGAAGTATCGAGAACACCGATGCCGCATCGGTAGACGAAATAACCGCACCGATAAGAAAGCTCTCTTTTATATCAAATCCTATCAGGAAATGACAGCCTGCCGTAGTAATAAGCGCCGTAACTATCGTACCGAGCGAGGATAAAAGTCCTGCACGCAAAGCAACAGGTTTTGCCGCTTTCCAGTTGGCAGAAAAACCGCCGCAGAACATTATAAATATAAGACATACCGTACACACCTGCTCGCTGAGCTGATAGTTGTCAAACGGTATCTTCAGAATACCGTCCGAGCCGCATATCATACCAAGTGCCAGAAATATAAGCAGGCTCGGTACGCCTATCCTTGCCGACAGCTTATTGCCTACAATGCAGACAATGATGATTGCCGAAAAAAAGAGCATTACAAATTCCATCGTTCACCGTTCCTTCTGTTCAAATATTTTCTCCGTTTAACTGTTTTAAAAAAATAAGCTGCCAATGTGATTTGAAAGTCACCATTGACAGCCGATTTTTTACTATTCTTAAAGGCGTCAGCCGCTGAATGCGACGTCTTTATTTGCCTGCAAGCTTAGCGATTATTTCAGCCGCCTCATCAATACCGCAGGTAGCCGTATTGATGCACAGATCGTAATTCAGCGATTCGCCCCAGTTACGTTCCGTATAATACTTGTAGTGTCTGCGCCTTGCCTTATCCTTCTGTCTGATAATCGAAAGCGCCTCGTCCTTGCTTATATTGTCATGCTCGCAGATACGTCCGCATCTGAAATCATCCGTAGAATGCACGAAAACATCAAATGTACTGTACTGCTCCCTCAGCACATAGTCCGCACAGCGACCGACTATAACGCACGGTCCTTTATCCGCAAGAGCCTTGATAACTCTGCACTCCGCCGAGAAAAGCTGGTCGGTAAGCGGCTGTGTGTACATACCGTTTATCGCAAGATTGTAAAGAAAACTGGTCGTTGTTGTCTGCTCCGCACGTTCTATGTATTTGGGATCAAATCCGCTTTCCTTTGCGGTAACATCAATTATCGTCCTGTCGTAATACGGGATTGAAAGTGCTTTTGCGACCTTTCTGCCGATCTCGCTTCCTCCGCTTCCGTACTGTCTTGAAATAGTGATTATTTTTCCCATAATCATTCCTCCGTTTGTGCTTTATTCTTATGCCTGCTGTACCTGTGCCGAGGATTCATCCTGTTTGTCATACATTTTCGATATGACATTCTTATAGATCCTGCGCATAAGGAGTATCGCAACAATAAGTCCTAACAAATCGCTTACAGGGAGCGACCACCATATGCAGTCAACCCCTCCGATAATGCCGACCAGCCACGCAAAAGGCAGTGTCGGCACAATAAGCCTTACTATAAATACTATCATGCTGTAAAAGCCGTTTCCGAGCGCCTGGAAGCCAGAGCTTAACACTATCGACACTCCGGCAAATACAAACGATACGCTGAATATTCTGAGCGCCGTTTCACCGAGCCTTATCATATCGTCAGTCGGAGCGAACATCCCCAGTAACTGCACCGGTATAAGCTGGAACAGCAGCAGTCCGACTATCATTATCGCAACCGAGCAGATAACTCCCAGCTTCAGCGTATCCGTTATACGCTTCGGCTTTCCTGCCCCGTAGTTATAGGCTATGATAGGAACTATTCCGTTATTCATACCGAACACAGGCATATATACGAAGCTCTGCAGCTTGAAATATACGCCGAATACCGTAGCCGCCGCAGGCTCATACGCTTTCAGTATTATATTCATACCGAACGTCAGCACCGAAACCAGCGCACTCATTATAATAGAAGGTATTCCGACGGCATATATCGTCTTTATCGTACCAGGATTCAGTCTGAATTTTCTGAATACAAGCCTTAATTCTTTATTATGGAAGTGGTGCAGTAAAAATCCTACCGCCGCCGCTATTATCTGACCTGTTACAGTGGCGATTGCCGCACCCGTAACGCCCATTGCGGGTATTCCGAGAAAATCAACACCGAAAATAAACACAGGATCAAGCACTATGTTTATAACCGCACCGAGTATCTGCGACACCATCGAAAGCAGTGTCTTGCCTGTCGCCTGCAATATACGCTCGCCGTATATCTGGAAGAATAATCCGAGCGAGCCGCAGCATACGATTGACAGATATTCAACACCGTATCCCGCTATGATTTCAGAATGTGTCTGTATCGAAAAAAATGCAGGTATCGCCGTAAGCCCTACTATTAAAAATATAACATAGTTCAAAGCGGTAAGAATAAGCGCATGCGTTGCCGCAAGACCCGCCTCATAAGGCTTCTTCTGTCCGAGATAGCGTGATACAAGCGCATTCATGCCGACGCCAAGCCCCGTCTGAAACGCTATCATAAGGCTCTGCATCGGAAACGCCATACCTACAGCGGTCAGTGCGTCCGGGTTTATCTGTGCCACAAATACGCTGTCAACAAGGTTATACATTGCCTGGATAAGCATTGATATAACTATAGGAAGCGACATTGTAACAAGCAGCTTGTTTACAGGCATTACGCCCATCTTGTTTTCTTTTGTCTGTTCCAATTTTCTTTTCTTTCCTTTATTCTTCTCTGTATTTCTTTTAATTCAGTATACCATAAATCCACGCATTTTGCAAGCCGCATACACAAAAATCGTCCTTAAAATCTTATTGACCACACCGCCTTATTGTGATACAATAGCAGTATATAAGCTTAGAAAGGAGAAGAATATGAACGATATAAAAGCAGTGCTGTTCGACCTTGACGGTACTCTGCTCGACTCGATGTACGTCTGGCAGTACGTTGACGAGGAATTTCTGCGCAGACGTGGCATCACTCCGCCTGATGATTACGGCAGGCAATGCAGTCACCGCTCTTTTTACGAAACAGCATTGTACACCATAGATCTTTTCAGTCTTCCCGAAACGCCCGAACAGCTTATGCAGGAATGGACAGACCTTGCCATAGACGAATACCGCCACAACGTAAAACTAAAACCCTTCGCTCGTGAAACGGTTGAGCTTGCGATAAAAAACGGTTACAAGACCGCCGTATGCACCTCGCAGACCCCCGAGCTTTACACTCCCGTACTTCATCACACAGGACTGTGGGGAATGTTTGAAACGATAAGCTCCGCCGCCGTTTTCGGCAAAGGCAAACAGTACCCCGACATATATCTCGATACCGCAAAAACGCTCGGCGTACCGCCCGAAAACTGCATTATGCTCGATGATGTATCCGCTTCTCTCAAAGCCGCAAGGCAGGCAGGTATGATGACAATCGGCATAATCGAGCCTCTTAGCTCACAAAGTCCCGAAGAAATGGAGCTTTACAGCGATAAGCTTGTGAAACAGCTTGATAAAGACATATTCACATTCTGACGGAGGCAAAAATGAACACAAACATAATCAGAAAGCACTTTTTCTTCAAAGGCAGAGTTCAGGGTGTCGGCTTTCGCTACCGGGCGCAGAATGCCGCCTCGCTCTACAGCGTAACAGGCTGGGTAAAAAATCTCTACGACGGCTCGGTCGAAATGGAGGCGCAAGGCACTGAGGAAGACATTGACAAAGTAGTACAGACCCTTCAGGACAGCCGCTACATCGTGATAAACGATATGTACGTTGCCGACCGTCAACCCGACCCTCACGAAACCTCCTTCCGCATAAAAGACGAATACTGACAAAACGATCCCTCCTGCGTGATAATGCAGGAGGGATCAGTTATATATTGTTGCCTGTTTTAAGAAATTCAGTTTTCGTCATCGTCCGGGTCGTAATCCACATATTCGGGTTCTTCCCCGTTTTCAGCGTTTTCCTCTTCCTCGGACGGTTCTTCGTCCTTCGCCGCTTCCTCACGAGTAACAAGCTCCTCGTCGATCGTAAAGCCGCATACCATCTCGTCAAGCAGATTTGCCTGTACCGAAAGCTCCTGTGCAGAAGCCGCGCATTCCTCGCTTGTAGCGGAGTTTGTCTGTACTACCGAAGAAATCTGATCAACACCGACATTGATCTGCTCTATAGCCTCGGCCTGTTCTGCGCAAGCCGTTGAGATCTCGCTTACCAGCTTTGTGGTGGCAGTTGTTGTATTGACGATCTCGGTCAGCGTCTGTGCCGTCTTGTTTGCAATCATCGTTCCGTTTTCAACAGCCTTCATCGAGTTCTTGATAAGTTCTGTTGTTGTGCTTGCCGCCTCAGCAACCTTGCCCGCAAGATTTCTTACCTCGTCCGCAACAACAGCAAATCCCTTTCCTGCGTCACCCGCTCTTGCCGCCTCTACCGCCGCATTAAGTGCAAGTATATTCGTCTGGAACGAAATATCGTCTATCGCTCTTATTATCTTTTCGATCTCGCCGGATGTTTCTCCGATCTCCTGCATAGCCCCAAGCAGACCGTTCATCTGTTCGTTGCCCGATTCAACGAGCTTTGTAGCCTGAGCCGAATTCTCAGCGGCGTTTTCCGCTCTCACTGCGTTACGGTTGACCTTTTCCGCAACCTCAGTAAGCGATGCCGAAAGCTCCTCGACCGATGCCGCCTGCTTTGCCGCACCGCCTGAAAGACTGCCTGCCGCAGATGCCACCTGCTCAGAGCCTGTAGCAACACGCTGACCTGCCTTGCTTATTTTGTCCATCGTCTTATTAAGCGAGATCATTATAGATTCGTATGACTGCCTGATAGGTGCAAAGTCACCGAGATAAACATCAGCCGGCTTATATGTAAGATCGCCGTTTCCGAGCGTTCTTAGCATAGCATCAATGTCGGATATGATCTCGTTTATATTCTTGCTGATAAGGTTCGTGCTTTCGCTCAGCTGAGATATTTCCTTGTCAATTTTCTTGCCGAAGTCAAGCTCCTGCTGGTGAAGATCGCCGTGCGATAACGTAACGATTCTGTCCGAACACTGCTTTACGGGCGAAATTATCTTTTTCACTATCGTTATTATAAGCAGTACCGACAGCGCAAAGCATACGACCGCTACAATAGTGCCGATAACGACAGAATTATAAATGCTCTGCGTATGCTCAGACGGTGTCGCAACCATTATACAGCTCCAGCCTTCCGCATTGCTTATAGGCGCATAGCTGACATATTTTGAAACGCCGTCAAGCGTAACCTCTCCGAATCCCGATTCACCCGCAATTGCCGATGAAACGCAATCAGCCATAGCCTGATATGAGCCGTCCTGCGAAGCAAGACTGATATAATTCATCTGCTGCGGTATCAGTTCCGAGTCCGGATGTGCGATTATATTTCCCTTAGCGTCAACCACCATCGCATAGCCGGTATCGCCGATTGAAATCTGACCGATAACATTCGAGAATACATTCACGTCAACGGTTATACGAAGCACCGCTCTCAGCAGCTTATTTATATCGTTTGAAATTATAGGCACGGTAACGTCCATAACGACCTTACCCGTCTTTTCGTAGAAATAAGGCTCACCGACAACCGCTTTATTGGTTTCTATTACCTCACGATATGCAGGATCGTCCGACCAGTTGAGAGAGTCATCGTTAAGTCCCTTACCGTCCCTGTCCGTCATATCGACCTTGACATACATAGAATTATCTCTTGCGACAGAAATACACTTCGAGCGTATCGCAGATACATCTGCAACATCAGAAAAATCGGCGTCGGCAGAAATCTGCGTTATTGCGTTTATAACAGATTCAAACTGATTTGAAATAGTATTCGATGCGGTATGCACTACCTCGTCCATCTCATTCACAAGCGCCTGCTTAAGATATGTATAGCTCAGCAGTATATTGATTGTGCAGACAAGCATAAGCGAACCGCCAACCGCAAGACACATCCACCTGAATATTCTGCCGGTAAGAGATTTCCCTTTCTTATGTGTATTTTCAACGTTCTCCGGAACCATTTCAACCCCGTCATATACATTCTTGTTCTTCTTCATTCCGCTACCTCACACAAAGGATAAACAATACGGTTTTTGACCGTCTTTATATAGGTTTATCTTATCACATTGTGTAACTAAAGTCAAATTTATATCACGTTTTCACATCATTTTCAACAAAACCTCCAAATAATTATAGAATTTTTTGTGGAATTAAACAAATACAAAGCAAATATATATACCTATTTTACGATATTATCGTTCCCCGTCCCGACATCCACATCACCCCACAGCAACCGCCATTTCCGCACTATACCTCGCTCGCACCAACCCTCCCAAAACCGCACTATCCCTCGTGCTTCTTCCGTTGAATCGTAGTTATTGATTTTCTCAGCTATTTATGTTTTGTGAGGGCAAGCACGGCAAGGACAACTTAAGCGTGTGCATCCAAAGCTTTGTACATATGCAATGACAAGTATATTGATTCGAATAGCGAACCCGAGAAGTGCTGTCCTATGAAAAGAACTATCGGTAGCTTACGATCGTATCTCACTTTTCGTTCCATTTCTGTGTCCTCACTTTCTTTTTTGCGTTTATTTTCTGACGATAGTCATCAAATTAAAGGGTCTTAGGGAAACGGAGTGTCCCTAACAAGCTGATGAACTGCGAACGAAGTGCGCCACGTTCATCGTTGCTTGCTACTCTGAAATCATTATATCATTTTAGTCTTTCCCGATGTATTAACAAAGTGCGACGATTTATGTTAGCCGTTCGTTTTCACCTTATTTTTCCCCTCACCTTATATGCAAAAAATCAGCAAAACGCACCCTGTTTTTTGCAGAGTTCACAGAATGTTCATAAATATTTTTGTGAAATGTTGATATAGCAGTACAGACAAATTTTTCAAAACTCATCTTAAAAGTCTTGTAAGACTTTCGATAATGTGGTATAATAAAAAAATATATTGACACTTGATTAAATAAAAATTTTGCGGAGGATAATATGGCTAATAAAAGCAAAGTACAATCTGTTGAACCGGATATAGCTGACTTGGTAAACGGCTGGCTGAAAAGCTATGGTCTTGACTATAAACTTGAACAAGCATCACTTAATTCGGAAATAGATAAGGCTCTTGATGAATATCATTCAAAGAGTGGTGGCAAAGGTGGTAACAGACCTGATGCTAAACTGTTGTTGAAAGATAAGTATGGGACTTTTTATCCTGTTCTTATTGAATATAAAGGTTACAAAGATAAACTCGTAAAGTTGGATACTGACGGAATCGTAGATAACAAAAAAGATAAAAATGAACCAAACTATACGAATATTAAGTCGTATGCTGTAAATGGTGCGATACATTATGCGAATGCGATTTTACACTACACAAGCTATACAAGAATCATTGCAATAGGTGTAACCGGATACAAAGATGAGTTTGGAAAGCTTCAGCACGAGATTGGTGTTTATTATGTTTCAGCTGACAAAAATAATCTTGGCTTTGGTCAAAGAGTTGGAGATTATACAGACCTTTCCTTTTTAAAGCCGTCACATTTTGATGAGTTTGTAGAAAAGCTTAATGAACTCAGTCTTACTCAGGCAGAGATTGATAAACTCAAAGAAAAGCGTGAAAAAGAAATCAATATCAGTCTTGTTAAACTTAACAATGACATCTACAAAGAAGAAACAGGATTGGGAGAAAACGATAGAATATATCTTGTTGCAGCTACTATCATTGCAACGCTTGGTGCAGAGGGCGTTAAACCTCTTGAAAAATCTGATTTGGGATCTTCTACCGAAAGCGGTGAAACTGACGGAGATAAAATCATCAGAAAAATTGCATCTTTCTTGAAGAAAAAACAGTTACCGCAACAAAAGCAAGATTTGATTATCAGAACACTTTCAAACACTTTAGTTGATGAAAACAGAAACAAACCGGAAAACGGAGAAAGCCAAATAAAAAGAGTATTCTCGAAAATTGTTGATGACTTGGGTATCTACTATAAGATAGGTATTACAACAGATTTTACAGGTATGCTCTTCAATGAAATGTATAACTGGCTTGGATTTACTCAGGATAAGTTGAATGACGTTGTTCTTACCCCTTCATACGTTGCAAGGTTACTTGTAAAGCTTGCAAGAGTTGACAAAGATTCTTATGTATGGGACTTTGCAACAGGTTCGGCAGGACTTCTTGTTGCTGCAATGAATGAAATGATTGATGATGCAAAGGAAAAAATATCATCACCTGAAGAATATCAGAAAAAAGTCGCAAAAATTAAAGCAACTCAGCTGTTGGGTCTTGAAATTCTGCCGCAAATCTATATGCTTGCAATCTTAAATATGATTTTAATGGGCGACGGAAGTTCCAACATTTTGAATCAGGACTCTTTGAAAAATTTTGACGGAAACTATGGATTTATTTCAACGGAAGAAAAATTTCCTGCCACTGCATTTGTGCTTAATCCCCCATATTCCGCTGATGGAAATGGTATGATTTTTGTTGAAAAAGCTCTCTCAATGATGGAAAAAGGCTATGCGGCAATTATCATTCAAAATTCGGCAGGTTCGGGCAAAGCTGTCAAATATAACAAGGAAATACTGAAGCATAGTACGTTGCTTGCAAGCGTTAAAATGCCGATTGACTTGTTTGTTGGCAAGTCAAGTGTTCAGACAAATATTTATGTTTTCAAGGTCGGCGAACCACATCACGCAAAGAATACAGTTAAGTTTATCGATTTCTCTAATGACGGCTACACAAGAACCAACAGAAAGAAAGCAAGTGTGAATTTAAGAGATACAGACCACGCCAAAGAACGCTATCAGGAAATTGCTGATATTGTCAGATTCGGCAAGTCAGAACTTAATATTTTCACTGAAAAGGAATATTATGAGGGTAAAATCGACCCGGAAAACGGTGCTGATTGGAATCAGTCTGCTCCAATTGACACAATCCCAACGCTTGAGGACTTCAAAAAGACCGTAAGTGATTATCTTGCTTGGGAAGTATCAACACTTTTAAAAGGTAAGAGCAGTGAGGATAACGAACGCTTGGGAAAATAAATGCCTCACTCAATGAGAAATTGGCAAGTGTTGAGTGGGGCAAATATAGGATTGATGATTTGTTTAATATTTATACAGGAAGGGACGTTATAATAGGCAAAACTTCCCCTGGGGAAATTCCATTAATAAGTCATCAAAATACTGAAAATGGAGTAACCAGAAGAATAGAGCATATCAGCAACAGAAGAATTTTTCATTATGAAGAAACAATTTCTTTAGCAGACAGAGGCGTATTTTATGCAACAACTCAAAATGAAGATTTTCATATTGGTACAAGAGTTAAAGCTTTAGTATTTAAAGATGGAAAAAAGAGTGAAAATGTACGATTATTTTTCTCTTCAGCAATCAACAAATTGCAAATACTATTCACCGATTATTCCTCTAATGCAACAGATAAACTTCCAAAATATAAAATACAATTGCCGGTATTAAACGGACAGATAGATTATAATTTTATGGAAAGCTTTATAGAGGAGCTGGAAGCGGAGCGTATAGAGGAGCTGGAAGCGTATCTTTCAGTCTCTGGACTGAAAGATACGCAACTGACAGCTGATGAGCTGTCAGTTGTCAATGATTTGATTTCAAAAAATATTGAGTTTAAACCTTTCTGTTACGATGTAATATTTGATAAAATTGTACAAGGAAGAAGACTGAAAAAAGATGACCAAATAGCAGGAGATATTCCTTTTGTAATGGCAGGAGTAACAAATACAGGTGTAGTTGGTTATATTTCTAATCCAGTTGCAAGTTTTCCAAAGAACTCAATTACAATTGATATTTTCGGAAATGCATTTTATAGAAATTATGATTTTGGTGCAGGTGATGATACCGGCGTTTACTGGAGCGAGAAAAGTGATTATTCAAAAGAAATTATGCTTTTCTTAACCTGTTCTATGGGAAAGTCCATTGAAAATAAATTCTCATATGGTAAGAAATTACGCAGTTCACAAAGCTTTAAGTTTAAAATGCAGTTACCTGTAAAAAATGAACAGCCTGATTATGAGCTAATGTCAACTCTTATCTCGGCAATACAGAAACTTGTCATTGCTGATGTTGTAAAGTTCAGCGATGAGAAAATAAAAGCTACAAAACAAGTTGTAGGATAATAAAAATCGCAAGTTATTCACTTAGTATTGAGTGATTTAACTTGCGATTATTTTTTATGTCGAATATAGCTGTTTGGGGTGAAGTATACTTATTTGCCGCCCTCTTACTTTAAGATAGGTGCAAATCTGATACGGATATTCGGCATCTTCGTGATAGTCGAATAAGTGTTCAGCATCCAGTCCTCACTGCCGTCATTTACGTTCTCACCGCTTGCAGGAGGCGCAAATATCTTGAGTGTCATGTCAGCTTCACCGTCAAGAGGCTTTTCAAAGAATGCCGACATGAAATCTATCGTCTTTGCGTGAGGTGCTTTGTAGAACCACTTGCCGTTTATCTCCATCATAAGATTAAGCTCTGCGTCCTCGTCCTCAAATGTGATCTCGCAGAATGTGGGGTTCTTTTCAAAGTGCAGAGGTATCTCGATACCCTCAGCGTCCTCAGAACCGCCCCAACGTAATTTTACAGGGAACTGTGCGTCACCCTCGCTTTTCATTTCGGGATAGAAATACTCATCGTGAATAATTTCCTTGTAGGTCTGCATTACCGGCTGCTCAATACCGCAGTCAGCATTGTTCGGATCCTCAATTTCAAGTCCCAGTCTGCCTCTGTCACGGAACTGATAGAATGTAAAGCCGTTGAACCAGCCCTGATCCTTGTCGTTCTTGAGCATATCGCAGAATTCCTTTACCATTTCAGCCTGCTCGTAAGGTCCCGTTACATCGCCGTCAGCGTTGAATTCGCTCATTACCATAGGCTTCTTTACTCCGCCGCAAAGCTCTCTGTAACGCTTTTCCGACAGCTTAGTAAGATTATATGTATCAGCTACCTTGCTTCTGCCGAAAGAGTTTCCGCCCTCGTCCGCAACGTCAAAAGGCCAGCCCCAGTGGAGAGCCATGTACTTGTCAACAGACCATATATCCGTTGCTCTTACAGCGTCGGCAAATTCCTTCTCCATCTCAATTTCTCCGCCCTTTTCGGGATGCTCCACACCGCCGATACAGAGAATAGTCTGTACGTTGGGTGCAAATTTCTTTATTACCTCACGGGCGTGGATATAGAAATCAGCCACCTGCTGATAGGTTGCACGCTTTGTAAACGAGAACCAGTTACCTGTAGCCTCGTGGTTTATTCTGAGCTGCATACGGCCGAATGTTGAAAGCTCCTTGCCTATCTGTTCGAGATGCTCGTCCGTAACATTCGGATCTATCGTCATTGTAAGTATAACGTCCTGTCCGTGACGTCTTACATCACGCATACAGGTGAAAGGCTCGTCGTCGGTTGTTCCGCCGATACCGCCCTTATATGTAAAATAGTCGTCATAGGGATAATCCCACTGGAATGTGATTTCCTTGTCCTTGAAAGCGTTTCTCGCTCTTGCTGGCCATGTTTCGTCAAGCGGATAATAGCAATACATAAGGCTTACCGCTCTGTGAGGTCTGCCCAGCTTGTTCAGGATATAATCCTGGTTTACATACTCTCCTCTTTCACTTCCGTCGCCAAGGTCAACCGCACATTTAGCAGGACCCATGTGGATCTTCTTGATCTCGCTCATGTTAATAAACTCCTTACACAACTTTTTTCAGAAATACTGATTTTTAAGACTTATCCGTCCTTTCCGGTAATTCGTTCGTCTGCCGCTATGCACCGCTCACAGACAGCTTACCGGAATAATTTTGTGAAAACCTGCGTTTTCACCGAATAATTTGAGTATATCATAAAATGAAAACGATTTCAAGGCTTTACAAAAAAATTTTTTTGGTATATAATAAAGCAGTATTGCAAAATTGAAAGGAACGGTAACCTATGTTAGAATATGATGAACTCAAAGTTGAGTTCGAGGGCTATGAGCCTGAGCTTAAAGAGCTTGCCGGCGCACTTGACCTTGATAATCTCAAAGCAGAAATAGTAAAGCTCGAAGAACAGAGCGCACAGCCTGATTTCTGGAACGATGTAGAAAATTCTCAGAAAATTTCTCAGAAAATAGGCGAAGATAAGAATATAGTACAGAGCTACGAAAAGCTCCGTGAAAGCTATGACGATGTAATGACAATGCTCGAGCTTGCTCAGGAAGAGGATGACGAATCTATGCTTCCCGAGATACAGGAGCTTGCAAAGCATTTCAGAACAGAGCTTGAATCGCAGAAGCTCGCTACCCTTCTCTCAGGCGAATTTGACCATAATAATGCGATTCTCACATTCCACGCAGGCGCAGGCGGTACTGAAGCTCAGGACTGGGTCGAGATGCTTTACCGTATGTACAACCACTGGGCAGAACAGCACGGTATGAAGGTAACCGTACTCGACTACCTTGACGGTGAAGAAGCAGGCATAAAGAGCGCCAGCATACTGGTTGAGGGCAGAAACGCTTACGGCTATCTGAAGAGCGAAAACGGCGTACACAGACTTGTCCGTGTATCTCCCTTTGACAGCTCCGGACGCCGCCACACCAGCTTTGCTTCCGTTGAAGTAATGCCTGAAATCAATGAAGATATTGACATTGAGATAAGCGAAGACGAGATTAAGATGGACGTTTACCGTGCAAGCGGTGCAGGCGGTCAGAAGGTCAACAAGACATCCTCCGCTGTTCGTATCACGCATATTCCCACAGGCATCGTGTGTGCCTGCCAGACAGAGCGTTCACAGCATCAGAACAGAGAATATGCTATGCGTATGCTGAAGTCAAAGCTACTTGAAATCAAGGAAAGAGAACACCTCGACAAGATTTCCGACATCAAGGGCGAACAGCTCCAGATCGCATGGGGCGCACAGATACGCTCCTATGTATTCATGCCCTACACAATGGTAAAGGATCACCGCACAGGCTACGAAATGGGCAACATCGGCGCAGTTATGGACGGCGACCTTGACGGCTTTATAAACGCTTATTTAAAGGCACTCAGCTTAGGACAGATATAATGAAAAAGAACGACATCGTTGAAATTGAGATAACGGCTCTTTCAAGCGAATGTTCCGGTATAGGCAAGAAGGACGGCATGGTTATTTTCGTGCCGTTTTCTGCTATAGGGGACAAGCTTGAAGTAAAGATACTGAAAGTAAACAAAACCTACTGCTACGGCAAGATAGAGAGGATCATCACGCCCTCTCCCGACAGGGTCACTCCCGACTGCCCCGTTTACACTAAGTGCGGCGGATGTTCTCTGCGGCATATCAGCTACGAGGCTCAGCTCAGAGCCAAAGAGCAGTTCGTAAAGGACGCTTTTACCAGAATAGGCGGTCTTTCGCCCGAATTTTTGCCGATAATCCGCAACACCAATATAAACGGCTACCGCAACAAGCTGCAGATACCCATAGGCACCGATAAGGACGGAAATCTTATCGCAGGCTTCTATGCCTTCCACTCGCACAGAATAGTTCCTTGCGAAAAGTGCCTTTTACAGCCCGACATTTTTTTGAAAATCACCGCCGACTTTCTGAAAATTTCAACCGGGCTTAATCTGACCGCTTACGATGAAACTACGCACAAAGGTATATTACGTCATTTATATTTAAGGAAAGGCTATTACAGTGGAGAAATATGTCTTTGTATAGTAGTAGCAAAAAATGTTCCGGAAATTAAAATTCTCTCGGACAGACTTCTTGAAAAATATCCCGAGATAGTAAGTTCTGTAATCAATGTAAATAACAGAGATACTAACGTAATTTTAGGCGATGAAGAGATAGTATTGACATCAAAAAACTACATTTGTGACATCATGTGCAAAAACGCCGTAAACATAGCTCCGAAGGCGTTTTATCAGGTTAATACACCCTGTGCGGAACAGCTTTATTCATCAGCCTGTGATTTTGCTGAGCCGAAGGGCAAAACGGTGCTTGATCTGTACTGCGGAGCAGGCACGATCGGGCTTTCAATGGCACGCACGGCAAAGAAGATAATCGGCGTCGAGATAGTCCCCGAGGCAATCGAAAACGCAAAGCAGAACGCCCTCGCAAACGGCATAACAAACTGCGAGTTCATCTGCGCCGATGCCGCCGAAGCCGCACGGATACTGCATTCACGCAACCTCCGCCCCGACGTGATAATGGTAGACCCTCCCCGCAA
>ERZ780141.1104-NODE-1104-length-16889-cov-6.599323_pt1 | contig 16889 bp, 12 predicted proteins | sample MGYA00433080_ERZ780141 | MGnify/ENA primary metagenome ERZ780141 (study PRJEB29588, sample SAMEA2154047) | human gut metagenome | biome: human gut; feature: human-associated habitat; material: faeces | place: Denmark | collected 2008/2010 ... | reverse complement strand
CTCAATTCTATCACTATATCTTTCCGCATTTCACTTTTTTGTAGTAACTTTGCAGTCGAAATATAGAAAATAGAATACGAAAAAATTTGATAACAAACAGTTTAGTTTAAGTATTATGAATCGTTTCAAGAAAAATTTATTAGGTTTATTAGGTTTGGCCGCCGCCGCATGCGTTGTTACCTCGTGTGGAGGTGATAAGCAACAGCAACAAGCCGGTGCAGCGCCACAACAAGTGGAAACAATGACAATAGCATTGAACTCTACTGAGATTAATGCTACTTATCCAGCCACTATCAAGGGTAAAACAGACGTAGAAATTCGTCCACAAGTGTCGGGCTTCATCACTCGCGTATTGGTTGACGAGGGTCAACATGTGCGCAAGGGCCAAGCACTGTTTGAAATCGACAAGGTTCAGTATGAGTCGGCAGTTCGTTCGGCCGAAGCGTTGGTAGCATCAGCTAAGGCACAAGTGTCAACAGCACGCCTAACAGCCGACAATAAGCGCAAGCTATTTGAGAAGAATATTATCAGCGATTATGAATATCAGACAGCAACACTCAGTCTGCAGTCAGCCGAAGCATCGCTCAATCAGGCAAAGGCACAATTGGTGAATGCCCGCAAAAACCTTTCTTACGCCACAGTGGTAGCACCATGCGATGGCGTGGTGGGCTTGATACCAAATCGTGAGGGATCGCTTGCCAGCCCATCATCGGCACAAGCACTCACCACAGTGTCAGACAACTCTAAGGTATATGCTTATTTCTCATTCAACGAAAAAGATGTGTTGGAGATGACCCAAAACGGCACTCGCACCATGCAGGCAGCCATCAATGAGATGCCAGAAGTGAAATTGCGCCTCTCTGACGGCACAATATATCCATTCACTGGCAAGGTGTCAACCGTGTCGGGTGTGCTCAATGCCACCACTGGTACAGCCACGGTGCGCGCGTTGTTCGACAACAAAAACGGCATGCTCCGCAGTGGTTCTACAGGCAATGTGCTCATTCCACAGCAAGCCAGCAACGTGATATTGATTCCACAACAAGCCACTTACGAAGTGCAAGACATGAAGTATGTGTATGTGGTGAACGACTCAAGCATAGCACATGCCCGCATCATCAAGGTAGACCCAATCGACAACGGCAAGCAATACGTGGTAAGAGACGGATTGAAGGTTGGCGAAGTGATTGTGACCGAAGGCGTGGGCGTGGCAGTGCGTGAAGGCACAGCCATCGCCAAAGGCGAAGCCAAAGCCGCTAAGTGAGAAGATAGCAGAAAAGGAAAAGATTCACTCTTAGTAAAACGGAGGAAAAACTAATGAAATTAGATACATTTATAAAACGCCCGGTACTTTCTACCGTAATATCAATTTTTATAGTGATACTGGGTTTGATAGGCCTCACGAGCCTACCAGTGGAACAATATCCTGATATTGCGCCACCAACAGTGCGCGTTTCCACCACATACAATGGTGCCAACGCCATGACCGTGCTAAACTCTGTGATTGCACCTCTTGAAGAATCAATCAACGGTGCGCTCAACATGACATATATGACATCATCGGCCACCAACAATGGTAATGCCGAAATCACCGTGTACTTCAAGCAAGGTTACGACCCAGACATGGCAGCCATTGACGTGCAAAACCGTGTGTCGCAAGCCACCAGTATGTTGCCAGCCGAAGTTACCCGTGTGGGTGTGACTACCCAGAAGCGTCAGACATCAATGCTCGTCGTGATGTCGCTCTATTCGCTAAACGACGAATATCCAGTAGACTTCCTTGAAAACTATATGAACATCAACGTTGTGCCAGTGATCAAGCGTATTGCCGGCGTGGGTGATGCTATGGTGATGGGTGCCGACTATTCTATGCGTATATGGCTCAAGCCGGAAGTGATGGCGCAATACAATCTTATGCCAAGCGACATTTCTGCAGCTCTTGCCGACCAGAATATTGAGGCCGCTCCAGGTCAGTTTGGTGATCAAGGTAAGCAAAGTTTTCAATACGTATTGCGCTATAAGGGCCGCTTGGCAACACCAGAAGAATTCGACAAGATTGTGGTGCGTGCCGACAACAATGGTAATGTGCTCTACTTGAAGGATGTGGCAGACGTGGAACTCGGCCGTCTATCATACGGATTTGAAAACCACATCAACGGTCATAAGGGTGTGACCGCAATCGTATTCCAGTCGCCGGGTTCGAATGCGAGCGACATTGTAGAAAAGGTGCTCAATGTGGTGGACGAATGCAAGGGTAATTTGCCGCCAGGACTTGCCATTGATGTGCCAATGAATGTGAACACATTCTTGCAGGCATCAATCGACGAACTTATCAAGACCCTTATCGAGGCATTTATCCTCGTGTTCTTGGTAGTGTATGTGTTCTTGCAGGATTTGCGCTCAACACTTATCCCAGCCATTGCCATCCCAGTGTCGCTGGTGGGTGCATTTGCATTGCTCTATGCGATGGGCTTCTCAATCAACTTGCTCACCTTGGCAGCACTTGTGCTTGCTATTGCCATTGTGGTGGACGACGCCATAGTGGTGGTGGAGGCGGTACACGCCAAACTTGATGAGGGCTATAAGTCGTCGCGTCAAGCAGCTATGGATGCCATGAGCGAAATTGGTAGCGCTATCATATCTATCACACTGGTGATGATGCTTGTGTTTATTCCAGTGTCGTTTATGCCAGGCACCGAGGGTGTATTCTATAAGCAATTCGGTCTTACTATGGCATTTGCCATTGGTATTTCGGCCATCAATGCGCTCACACTGTCGCCAGCGTTGTGTGCCCTTTTGCTGAAGCCACACACCGAGGGTGAAGAGAAGACCACCTTTGTGGGTCGTTTCCATATAGCATTCAATACGGCTTATGATAGCATGCTCGATCGCTATCGCGGAGCAGTGGCAAACCTCATTAAGGTGAAGCGTGTGGCATGGATAGTGGTGGCAGGAGCAGTGGCATTGCTCATTTGGCTCATGTCGGTCACTCCATCAGGCCTTGTTCCTAACGAAGATACAGGTACAATCATGGCAGTGGTGAATATGCCACCAGCCACATCACAAGAGAAGACCCTCGAGGTGATGGGTCGTGTAGACTCTATTATCGGCACCATCCCAGCAGTGAAGACCCGTGTAATGATTCAGGGTTATAGCTTCGCTGGTGGTGAAGGTAACACCTATGGTTCGTTTATCATTGACCTTAAGGACTGGAAGGAACGTAGCAAGGAAGAAAGCGCCGACAACATCGTTAAGCAGCTCTACGGAATCGTGGGCGGACAGGTGAAAGATGGTCAAGTGATGTTCTTTGCACCGCCAATGATCACCGGTTATGGTGCGTCAAACGGTTTTGAAGTGCAACTTCAAGATAAGACCGGTGGCGACATCAACAAGTTCTTCCAGATAGAGCAGCAATTTCTTGGCGCATTGAATCAGCGCCCAGAGATACAGATGGCATACTCATCGTTCAACCCAACCTTCCCACAATATATGGTATCTGTAGATGCTGCCAAGTGTGCCAAGGCAGGCGTGGGTACATCTACCGTGCTTAGTGTGCTTCAAGGTTACTACGGCGGTATGTATGTGTCAAACTTCAGCCGTTTCGGTAAGTTGTATCGTGTGATGCTCCAAGGTGCTCCAGAATCGCGTATTTCGCCAGAGACGCTCAATTCTGTGAAGGTGCGCACAGCGAGCGGTATGTCGCCAATCACCGACTTTATCTCGCTTAGCCGCGTGTATGGTCCGGATATGATGACACGCTTCAACCTGTTTACCTCAATCAGTGTGAGCGGTACGCCAAATCCTGGCTACACATCAGGAGAGGCTATCGCAGCCATTCGCGAGGTTGCTGCAGAAGTATTGCCACAAGGCTATAGCTTTGAGTTCTCGGGCTTGACTCGTGAAGAAGACTCTTCGGCATCGGGCTCTACCGGCATCATCTTCGGCTTGTGCTTGGTATTTGTATACTTGATTTTGAGTGCGCTCTACGAGAGCTACATTTTGCCACTTTCGGTAGTGCTTTCTATCCCGCTTGGTTTGATGGGTTCGTTTGTGTTTGCCGGCATCTTCGGCGTTGCCAACAACATCTACTTGAAGATTGCGCTCATCATGCTTATCGGTCTTCTTGCCAAGAATGCCATCCTTATCGTTGAGTTTGCGCTCGACCGCCGTAAGCAAGGTATGGGCATTGTGGAAGCAGCAGTGTCGGGAACCTCGGCACGTTTGCGCCCAATCTTGATGACTTCGTTGGCTATGATCGTAGGTTTGTTGCCATTGATGTTTGCCAATGGTGTAGGCGCAAATGGCAATAATGCCCTCGGTACGGGTGCCATCGGTGGTATGCTCTTTGGTACAGTGCTTCAGGTGTTTATCGTGCCACTCTTGTTTGTGATATTCCAGTCGTTGCAAGAACGCTTCAAGCCAATGAAGTGGAAGGACACTGATCCTGTGGAAATGACCAAGGAAATAGAGCAATATGAAAGTAAATAATCGTCCTAACCCAAGAAGACAATAAAGCAATGAAATTGAAAAAATATATATTCATGGCTGTCGTAGCAGTGGTGTTGTCCACTGCTATGGGCAGTTGCAAAATGTATTCGAATTACACCTTGCCAACCGAAGGCTTGGTGGGAGAATATGCACAAGTCAAGAATGAACCAGTGGACTCCACAGCACTTGGCAACCTTGATTGGCGACAGATTTTCACAGATCCTACGCTGCAAGGTTATATACAGCGTGCGCTCGACAACAATATCGACTTGGAGAATGCTAAGTTGAACGTAGACATTGCGCAAGCACAATTGCAAGGTGCAAAACTTAGTTATCTGCCTTCTGTGGCATTAAGCCCAAATGGCGCAGGTTCGAAGTATTTTATCGACGGCTCTAAGTTCTCATGGACTTATCAGTTGCCATTGGCAGCAAGTTGGGAAGTGGATATTTTCGGCAGAACACTCAATGCCAACCGCAAGGCAAAGCAGGCATTGCTGCAAAGCCAAGACTACCGTCAGGCAGTGCGCTCGCAGATTATCGGCGCTGTGGCAAACACCTACTATGCACTCGTAACACTGCGTAAGCAACACACCATCCTCACTCAGACCGCCAAAAACTGGAAAGAGTCGGTGGAAATCATGAAGCAGATGAAGGAAGCAGGCCGCTACAACGAGGTGGCAGTGGTGCAAAGCCAAGCCAACTATTGCAGCGTGATGGCATCGATACCTTCTGTGGAAATGTCGATAAACGAGGCCAACAACACCATGTCGCTTCTTCTCAACGAGAAGATGACCGTATGGCAAGTCAACGAAGATGCCGCTCCGCTGGTGCTTACAGCCGCAGCTGTAGAGGGAGGCATACCTGTGAAGTATGTGGCTTCGCGTCCTGATGTATCGGCTGCAGAGCATTCGTTTGCTGCTGCTTACTATCAGACCAATATGGCTCGCTCGGCATTCTATCCAAGCCTAAACATCTCGGCACAAGGCGGATTTACCAACATTGTGGGTAGCGCCATAATGAACCCTGGCAAATGGTTCTTGAACCTTGCAGGTAGCCTTACCGCTCCATTGTTTGCGCGCGGACAGAATATTATGAATCTCAAGGTGTCGAAAGCCGCACAAGAGCAAGCTTTGAACAAGTTTGAATATACTGTGCTTAATGCGTGTGCTGAGGTGAGCAATGCCTATGTGACAATGACCAAGACCTCAGAGCAGCAGCAATATTATCAAGAGCAGGTAGACAATCTTGCTAAGGCCGTTGAATACAACCGCGACCTTCAGCAGTTGGCTACAGCCACCTATCTTGAGGTGATTACAGCCCAAACCCAATTGCTCGCTGCGCAACGCCAGATGCTGAGCAATGAGTTGGCTATTTCGCGTGCGTCAATCGCTCTCTATCAGAGCCTTGGCGGCGGTAGATAAAACAAGAAGTTAATTTTAAATTATATACTACTATGATTAGTCCATTAGCATATGTGAGTGAAAAAGCCAAGCTTGGCAAGAATGTCACTGTGCATCCGTTTGCACATATCGATGCCAACGTGGAGATTGGTGATGATTGCGAAATCTTCCCGTATGCAAGCATTGTATCGGGATGTAGAATCGGCAATGATGTGAAAGTGTACCAAGGTGCCATAGTAGGTGCCGATCCTCAGGATTTCCGCTGGAAGGGCGAAGACACTTATTGCTATATCGGCAACAAAGTGAGAATACGCGAACACGTGATTATCAACCGCGGCATACACACTGAGGGTGGTACTCGCATCGGCGACGAAACCTTCATCATGGCGAAATCTCACATCGGTCACGATTGCGTGCTCGAGGGCCGCACTGTGGTGGGTAATGGTGTGCAGTTGGCAGGCGACAACCATGTGGAAGAGTGTGTGATACTCTCGTCAAATGTGATATTGCATACAGGCAGCAATGTGGGTGCCTGGGCTATGGTGAAAGGCGGTTGCCGCATTGCCGGCAATGTGCCTCCATACGTGGTGATGGCTCACAACCCAGTGACTTATTACGGTGTGAATGCCTACATCATGAGAAGCCGTGGCATTAATGAAGACAAGATTGACGATATCGCTAAGGCTTATCGCCACGTCTATCAATGCGACACTTCGCTTGAAAACGCTATGCGCCGTATTGAGAAGTATATCGCACCTTCGCCAGAGCGTGACCACATTCTTGACTTTATTCGTAAAAACAATATGAATATTGTTGCTACTAAGGCATTGCTCAGCGATGATTAAACCCAAATCGGTCATTAGGCCGTAAATGTGCGATTTTTCTCTACTGCTTGGAGCCTTTCGGTTTTTATAAGGCATCTTTTGCTTGTTTTTAATTCGCAATAGCTTGCTATTACTCATTAAAAGGCAATCAAAATCTGTTCTTCTAAAATTCCGAAATCCTGCCAAGCCCTAATGCCCGAATTGGGATAGACATATTTTCTTGAAACCTTGGGGGCTTGGCGGTGACGTTAAGTCCCTCTTTTCATAGGGCAATACTTAGGAATGTCGTTATTTCACGCCCCCATCTTTCTGCCTATTGCTGATGGCGGATGCTGAGAATGAAGCGTTGCTGCTCTACACGATAACTGATGCTTAGTTTGCTCTTGTCGCAGATATTCTTGATGATAGTGAGTCCGAGGCCGCTTGATTCCACCTTGTTTGGGATAAACCGATAACGCTCAAAGAGGTTTCCTTCGGGCAGTTGACCGGTGAAGGTGTTGCTGATTTCTATGCAGTCGGCGCTGAGGCTCAGGTGTATGTCGCCACCCTCGATGTTGTGCTTCACTGCGTTGGTGAGTAGGTTTTGAGTGAGGTGTTCAGCCAAAAGAGGGTGCATCTTCGCCGTGAAATGCGATGTCTCGCTTATTTCCAATCGGATTTGCCGCACATCGAGCAGCTCTTGGTAGAGATCCAAGAATTGGTGTATCGATTGGTTCAGGTCAATCGTTTGAGTCTCGGCGTATTGGTCGTTGTTTATCTTGGCCAGAAAGAGCAATGAGCGGTTGAAGCGAATCATACGGTTCACCGCTTGACTGATGGAATGGAGATTTTTCAGCGTTTCCTCGTCGGTGATATCGGCTTGCAGCAGGGTTTCCAGTTTCATTTGTATAATCGATAGCGGTGTCTGCAATTCATGCGAGGTGTTTTCGAGGAACTCCTTCATATTGGTGTAGTCGCGGTTGATTTTGCTCATCATTCCTTGTAGAATCTGATTGAGCTCTTGAAACTCGTCGATGTCATAGTGCTTCAGTTCCACGGTTGAGGGTCGCTCAATATCGTAGGAGCGAATGCTCGCCAGAATCTTATTGAACGGACGGGAGATTTTTCGGGCAAAAAACAAGTCGGTGACTGATGAGAACAGAATGAAGAGCAGCACCACCAGCACTAATGATAATAATACTGTGCCTATCAAGTTGTCTTCTTCAAGGGTAGGAAGCATCAGCGTCACCACATAGCAGCGGTGCGAGGTAGTCACTGGGAACATCAGTTTGCGATATACCACCATCTCTTTTTGATAATCGCTGAATATCAGTGTGTCGCAGATGGCCTCATCTATTTTGATAGGCCCTTTCACGCCCGAAACTACCGTCAGGTTGCTATGTTTCATCTCTAATGAGCGGAAAGGCGGCAGAGTGTCGTTCTCGACAGCATACTCTTCGATATCGATGCGGTATTCTTTCAAAACATCGTCGGTAGTTCGGTGAATGGAGTGCCGGTATAGGTAGTAGTTGGCAATAAAACTGGTTACCACTACGCAGAGCAGGGTGGTGACACTATACAGACGATATTTCGATGTAAGCCTCATGCTTCGCAGAATTTATAACCGATAGAGTAGATTGATTTGATGTAGTCGTTGCCACCGGCTCGCATAATCTTGTTTCGCAGGTTGCGTATGTGAGTGTAGATGAAATCCAGCGAATTGGCGTTGATGCCCATCATATCGCCCCACAGGTGCTCCACGATGCTCTCTTTGCTCAGCACACGGTTTTGGTTGATGATGAAATACATAATCAGGTCGAATTCCTTGGGTGTGAGCGCGAGTTCCACGTCGTTGACGAAGAATTGGCGAGAATCGGGGTTTACCCGCAGTTCGTTGAATGTGATGTCGTGGCTTCCGCCGAAATGTGAGCGTCGTAGCACCGATTTGATGCGAGCGTTGAGTTCGGCAAGGCTGAATGGTTTGGCGAGGTAGTCGTCGGCACCGGCATCCAGTCCAGAAATCTTGTCTTCTATTGAGTTGCGAGCCGACACCACGATGATGCACACGGGCAGTTTTCGCCTTTTGATTTCGCGAATCAGGTTCAATCCGTTACCGTCGGGCAGGGTGATGTCGATAATGGCGCAATCATATTCATATATGGCGAGTTTTTCATGAGCGTCTTGGTATGTCCCAGCGGTTTCCACCTTAAAGCCTTCGTGTTTGAAAAACCTACCGATTAAATCTTGTATTTCGTGCTCGTCTTCTACTATAAGCAGTTTCATTGTATTATGTTGTTTAGTTCTTTAGATGGAGAGTGTCTTGCAAATATATGTAATCTAAGCGAAAAAATGATTATTATAGTTAAAAATACACCCGAAATTCATAGAAAAGGGGATGTTTTTAAGTGTTTTTATGAATCTTCGGATTTGCTTTAGATTTTATTGAGATTCTATTTAGAATCCTATTTTATCTTTGCTTCCAACGAGATTAGTTATTGTAATAAACAACGAACGTGAAGCGAGCGTTGATTGGAGTATAAACCACATAAACACATTGAATTATGAGTAAGATTATGAAATTTTGGAATGTATTTTTGAGCGTGTTGGTAATGGCATTTGTCTTTGCTGCATGTAGCGACGATGAGCCAGGCGGTAGCGATAAGAATTTGCCAACGGCTGTAACCGAATCATTTAAGAAAAGTTTCCCAGAGGCTACAAATGTGGCTTGGAAACAAAGTCAAGGTTATTATTTGGCTTCATTCAATATGAAAGCCAAAGGTGCTGCATTGGCTGCACAAGCAAACAAGGCATGGTTCTTGAAAGATGGCACCATGAGCTTGAGCGATGTGGATGTGCCAATGAGCGTGTTTGAAAGCGATGTCACTTATGCCAAGATTTTGGCAACGTGGAAAGCTTCAGTATATTTCAGCGATGGCTATGTGATAAGCGAGGTGGAAGTGCTCACCCGTAATGGCTCGGCTGCAATGATTGTGAAGATGGAAGTGAAAAAGGGTAAGCAAGAATATGATCTTTATTTCACCTTGGATGGCCGCTTAGTGAAGGCTGTGCTTGATGATGACGACGATGATGATATGCCTTGCCCTGTAGAGCTTGAAAAGATTGTCCTTCAGATGTATTCGGGCTCGGTGATAATAGACTTTGAGATGGAAGACGGCGGCTTCGAGGTGACTGTATTGACCAAAATTGGTCACATCACCGTAAAGAAGGAATTGATGTTTGATAAGAACAACAAGTTCTTGTATGCCGAAATCGAGATTGAAGATAAGGCGTTGGCCGAATTGATAAAGAAATTCTTTACACCAGAACTAATATCGCAGATTGTGGCAATAACTGGAGAAACCAATCCTGCAGAGTGGGACTTCGATATAATTGAAGATGCTCAAGGCCTTTGCACCATCTATATCGAAGACAAAAACGACAAGAAGGTGGAATGGAGAAAAGGTATAAATCTGCATGATTATTTTAATTAAGGTTTAATCCAAATCGGGTTTAAAAGATTGTGTTTCTGACTAATTGGTCCCGTTGGGTGGGAGTGAAATCCCGCCAACGGGTTTTTCTGGAAACAGCCGATAGCTCCCTTGTGCTTCGCTTGTCGAAGCATGTATTGAATCGACCGGTTGATTGACAAGCAAAAGCGTGCCTATATGAAGGCGCGCTTTTTTGATGGTTTTGGGTGGATATGTTGGGGATATTTTTTAACTTTGGAATATTATGAAGAACCGTATGAAACACGATATGAAGAACTATTCCAGACGACTATTGGCGGCGGTGATTGCTTTGGCAATGCAGTGCTGCGTGGTGTGGGCCGCTGAGCGCGACAATGCTCAGTGGGTGAATCCGATGATTGGCACTGCCATAAGCGATGCTCCCACGTTGTGGGGCAACTATGGGGGCACTTATCCGGGGGCTGTGTCGCCCTGGGGCATAGTGCAGTTGTCGCCCGAGACCAGTGTCCGTCCCGAGGAAAAGGGGTATTACTATTCCGATGATAAGATACTTTATTTCTCGTGCATGGGGCATCACAGCGGTTCGCCAAACGGTGCCGCTGGGCGATTGTATATGACCTTTGTGCGTGGCAATGTGGAACGTCTGCCAAAGGATTATGCAGGCCGGCAATTCAGCCATGCCGATGAGGTGGCTCGTCCGGGCTACTATGGCGTGCGCTTTGCCGATGGCGATGAGGTGGCGATGACGGCAGCCTCGCATGCGGGCATTGTGCGTTACACCACAGTGAGTAGTGCTTCCACAGTGATGATTTGCCGCGGTGGCAGCATCAAGGTGGTGGGCAATGCCGAGGTGCATTGCGCGATGAACAACACCATAATCAAGTTCTCCGCTCCGATGAGGAGTCACACGCTGCGTGGCGACACTTTGATAGCGCATTTTGACACAAAATCGCCACTGCAGGTGATGCTGAGCGTGTCGGCAAATGGCGTTGCGCAAAGTGCGCAAAACGCCAAGAAGCAATTGTGCGGAGGCGATTTTGATGCGGTAAGGACGAAGGCTTATGCCGATTGGCGCAGAGAGTTGGCGTGTGTGGATATAGACGGCGCCGACGATAAGACGATGCAGAAATTCTATACTGCGATATATCACTCGTTGCTACATCCTATCAATGTGGCAGACGTGGGTGAGAAGCCTGTGTATCGTGGCTATTCGCCGTGGGACACATTCCGCACGCTTCATCCGCTGCTCTCGCTGATTAAGCCCGATGTTCAGCGTGGCATAGTGGAAAGCCTGCTTGATGAATATCAGCACGGAGGAATGTTGCCAAAAGGCCCGATGACCGGATTGCACGTGATAGCGATATTGCTCGACTCGTATGTCAATGGCGTGGCTGATGGTCAGCTAAAGGATATCTATGATGCTTGCGAAGCCTCGTATGGCAAACTGCATCACAGCGAGGCCATGCAGCAGTATCTGCGTCACGGCTATGTTGACGCCCGTGAGGAGCAGAGTGTGAGCATCACTGCCGAATTGGCCTACGATGATTGGGCGATGATGCGCCTTGGCACGTTGCTTGGCCGATCGGCTGAGGCGGCGCAGTATGCCGAAAGGGTGCAGAATTATGTGAATCTGTGGGATGCGTCCACCATGTTTATGCTGCCTCGCGAGGGTAAGCGATTCCTGCATGGCTGCGGCGAATTGGGTTATCAGGAGAGCAATAAATACACCGCATCGCTGTTTGCGCCGCATAATGTGAATCATCTGGTGAATCTGAGTGGCGGAAGCAAACTATTTGCCCAACGATTGCAAGAGGCGTTTGATGGCGGTAATATAGTGTTTGACAATGAGACTATTCTGCACTATCCGTGGCTGTTTGTGTGGGCTAAGCGTCCCGACCTTGCCGCGAAATATGTGCGCAGCGTGGCGCAAGATTGCTATGATATAACTCCGGGCGGAATTCCCGGCAACGACGACCTCGGCTCGATGTCGAGTTGGTATGCGTTTGCAGTAATGGGCATAATGCCAGTTTGCCCTGGCACAGATGAATACGTAGTCGTGCCGCCACTTGTGCCGAGCGTGAGCATTCATTTGGCAGATGGCAAGACAATGTGCATCACCCGTGGGGGTAATGCGTCGGGCGATTTTATGCCACAGCCTGTGCTCAATGGCGTGGCACAGCGTCGTTGCCACATCACCCATAGCGAATTGCTGCGTGGCGGAGAACTCACATACGATTGGGGCAAAGCGTTTGCTGCCGCCGATATGCAGATGCCGTATTCCTACAACGCCGGAGCACCACAGTTTGCTGTGGCGGCGCAGGGCAAACAGCCTCGCAAGGTGTTGCCTAACGAGGAAGTGGTGATGCCGATAGTGTTGACCAACAGCGGCTCCGATGGAGTGTGCGTGGTGGCGCTCACGTGCAAGGGCGACACGGTGGCGAGCAAAAATGTGTATGTGCCGGCAAATGGCAGCGCATGCGACACTCTGCGATACCGACTGTATGCCGAGGGTAAGCACCGATTGTGCTTGGCCGACAAGGCGTTTACGGTGAAGGTGAAAAGCAACCGAAGCCGCTTGATGCGCCTTGAATGCGAAGATATAGCCGCGACTCCGGTGGTGAAATGCGGCACTCCGGTGCAAGTAGTAGCCACGATTAAGAATATAAGCGGTAAGCCATATAAGGGCATGGTGGCACTTCGCAGAAATAGCGACTTGGCAGGTGAGGCGCAGGTGGCATTGCAGCCGGGCGAGAGCAGAAAATACGTCTACAGCCTCGATTCGCTCCCTTGCAGGGTGAATGAATTGAAGGTGCTGCAACACACAGCCTCTGTGAAAGGCTATTGCGACGACGTGCAAGCCACGGTGCTTGATGTGGATTATGTGGATAGCATGGCGGTGGATAAATCGGGCTTCCGCAACCACGGCAGTTGCTTCGGGCCGCTCGTTTGGGCCGACCGCTCGGTGGCAACGGGTTGGGGAGCATATATTGAGTTTCCTAAATCGGCAAGCCTGATGTATCCATATCAGCAGTTCACCATGCTCTCGTGGGTGAATATGTCGTCGAAAAACGGCAAGGGATATATCGATTTCTTTACCAAGGGCGATTACACGCTAATGAAGATGCAGAGAGGCAACCGCCTTGTGTTTTTTGCTGGCGGATGGGGTCGGGGCCAGTGCGAAGTGGCGGTGCCGGATGATTGGTTTGACCATTGGCATCTGGTGGCAGGTGTGTGCGAAGCCGGTAGCATAAAATTGTATATCGACGGGCAATTGACGCAGACCATAGCGGTGGATGGAGCGATTGCTGCCACTGAGGTGCCATGGAATGTGGGGCGCAATGCCGAGATGCCATATGCACGCTTTGGCAATATCCGTTTCCGTGACACACGCATCTATGCTGTAGCCCTCACTGCCGATGCAATCAAGCAGATATATAGTGAAGAGAAGGAATAATCCCAAATCGTCATTAGGCCCTAATGACCGATTTGGAATAAAAAAGCCGTGGCGCAGATTGCGTCGCGGCTTTTGTCTGTTATTGCATCAATCGGCGGAGATAAAACCTCATCGATTGTATGTAATGCTTAGTCTAATTCGAGGTCGCAGTTGAACACTTCGTGCCAAGGAAGACCTTGCTTGTTGAGGACGTCGAGGAATGGATCTGGATCGAATTCTTCCACGTTGTGAACGCCCGGCTTCTTCCAAATGCCCTTGAGGAACATCATAGCGCCAGTCATGGCAGGCACACCAGTGGTGTAGCTTACGCCTTGCATGCCAGTTTCCTTGTAAGCAGCCTCGTGAGAGCAGTTGTTGTAGATGTAGTAGGTGAGTTCTTTGCCGTCCTTACCGATACCGCGAATGCGGCAGCCGATGCTGGTCTGACCGTCGTAGTTCGATCCGAGGTCTTGAGGGTTAGGCAATACGGCCTTTAGGAATTGCAAAGGCACAATCTTCACCTTCACAGTCTTTTCAGGATTGTCGGCAAGCGGAGCAGCATATTCAATCTCATCGATGCGGCTCATACCCAGATTTTGTATGCAATCGAGGTAAGTGAGGTATTGTTGTCCGAAAGTCATCCAGAAGCGAGCGCGCTTGATGGTAGGGAAATTAATCACAAGGCTCTCAATCTCCTCGTGGTGGAGCAGATAGCTTTCCTTAGGACCGATTTCAGGGTATGTCAGAGGCTTGTGTATTTCAAGAGGCTCTGTTTCCACCCATTCGCCGTTTTCCCAATAAAGGCCCTTCTGAGTGATTTCGCGGATGTTGATTTCTGGGTTGAAGTTAGTGGCAAACGCCTTGTGGTGATTGCCTGCGTTGCAGTCCACGATGTCGAGGAATTGAATTTCCTTGAAGTGGTGTTTAGCGGCATAAGCGGTGTAGATGCTGGTGACACCTGGGTCGAAACCGCAGCCGAGTATTGCGGTAAGGCCAGCCTTCTCAAAGCGTTCACGGTAAGCCCATTGCCAGCTGTATTCAAAGTGAGCTTCGTCGCGAGGCTCATAATTGGCGGTGTCAAGATAGTTTACGCCGCATTCCAAACAAGCATCCATGATAGTGAGGTCTTGATAAGGAAGAGCCACGTTTATCACGATGTCGGGACGATGTTTCTTGAAAAGTTCCACCAATTGAGGCACACTGTCGGCATCCACCGAGTCGGTGGTGATGTTAGGTGCGCCGATGGCCTTAGCCACAGCGTCGCACTTGCTCTTTGTGCGAGAGGCGATAACGATTTCGTTGAACACGTCGGGGTTTTGAGCACATTTATGCGCCACTACGGTGCCTACGCCACCGCATCCGATAATCAATACTTTACCCATTTTTATTTATAGTAAGAGTCGTTTTTAAATTAATATTAACCTTTTTGCGCCATCTCTGACGCAGTTCTCTGACTTTGTGTAGACAAAAGTAATCATAAAATTGCAAAAACGGGGTATTAAAAAGGAAAAACACCAAACCTTTTTTATAACTTTGGGAAAATAAGCCTTTAATACCAACGATAAAGCCCAAATTATGAGTGGAATGAGAGCAGAAGTGTCATTATCAGCTATGCTGCATGCTTGCGCGCAAGCATGGACATGGCGTGTTGTGATGCTGACGACGAATGGCAAAATCCCTACACGAGAAGATGTAATGAAAGAGGTGGACCGAAAAAAAGAGTGAAAAATGAAGGTTTTTGTAAAAATAATAGTGCTGCTTACAGTATTGCTTATTTCGAGAAGTGCATTTCTGTGTATAGATAAAATGTTTGAAGAACGATATATTATAGAACAAGCAGAGTATTTTTGTGGTTGGCAATCAAGCGTACGCATTCTCGGCTTATTTATACACTTCGTGGGATGACGAATATTTCTGGGAGTTGCCGTGTATATGATTGGCGTGGTAGAAAATGCGTAGATGTGATGTGATGGGGGGTGAATGCGAAAGGCGGTGTGGGTGTGGATGAGCGGCGATGTGGCGGGAGATGTGCGTGGATATGACGGGTGAAAAAAATGAATGCTTTTTGGGGCGAAAATCCCCATTTTTCGGCGAAAGTTTGCTATCTTTGCCAAGCGCAAGAGTTGGACCCTCTTGCCGAATGTGAACATCGCAAGCTAATCGTCACAAAGATAGGCAAACGAGCAAACGGAAGTTAAACGACAAACGTAACTTAGCTATGCTGGCATTTTGGAATATAACCAAGGGCATAAACGAGTTGGAGGAATGGCGTCCATCTTGTTGGGTTCAGGTGACATGCCCTACCGAATCGGATATTGAATATTTGAATAAGAAACTGCAGTTGCCCGACTATTTCATGTCGGACATTGCCGATACGGATGAGCGTGCTCGTTATGACTATGATGACGGATGGCTGATGATTATCTTGCGTATACCTCAATTGAAGAAGACCAATAGCCGTTCGCCTTACACCACTATCCCCCTTGGTATTGTGATTAAGAAGGATGTGATAATCACCATCTGCCACCAAGAGACGGGGATGCTTCAGGATTTTATCAATCATCATAAGCGCAAAGGCGTGGGATTCAGCGATGCTGCCGACTTGGTGTTCTGCCTGTTCCTCTCGGCTTCGGTGTGGTATCTGAAATATCTGAAGCAGGTGAGCATGCTCATAGAGAAATTTAAGCGCAATCTGGATATGCAAATCGACAACAACGACCTTGTGAGCCTCTCGAGATTGCAAGATAGTTTGACATATTTTGCCACTTCTATTCGTGGCAACGAGACTCTGTTGTCGAAAATCAAGTTTCGCCTGCCGGTCGATGAACTGGATGCCGAATTGATTGAGGATGTCAACATTGAGATGAACCAGGCGCGTGAGACCACGGCTATCTATATCAACATCCTTAATTCTACCATGGATACCTATGCCAATGTGATCAACAACAATATGAACCGCGTGATGCGTCTGCTCACGTCGCTCAACATGATCATCATGTTCCCTACATTGGTGGCAAGTCTTTTTGGTATGAACCTTATCAATGGTATGGAAGAATGGAAATGGGGCTTTGCGGTGGCGCTTGTGATATCGGTGCTTATCACCATCTGCTCGCTTCTCTTCTTCAAGAGGCGCAAGTGGCTGTAATGTAGGCTGGGTGAAGCATTGCTATTGGCGTGAAGCTCACGCCAGTGGTGATTATATCTCACGCAGATACCCGCAGATTTAACGGATATTTTTCGATTTCCAGCGCCGGTGGGCAACGTCCCGCCATTGGTGATTTTATTTCACGCAGATACC
>ERZ780141.1103-NODE-1103-length-16908-cov-7.279535_pt1 | contig 16908 bp, 11 predicted proteins | sample MGYA00433080_ERZ780141 | MGnify/ENA primary metagenome ERZ780141 (study PRJEB29588, sample SAMEA2154047) | human gut metagenome | biome: human gut; feature: human-associated habitat; material: faeces | place: Denmark | collected 2008/2010 ... | reverse complement strand
TGGTGGTGGAAGGCGATACCGACACTATTAACTTCAACAATCTTGACAAGGTGCTTGAAGAACCAGGCACTCAGATGCGCATCTTCGGCAAACCAGAGGTGAAAGGACACCGCCGCATGGCTGTTATCCTCGCCATCGACGAAAGCGTTGAAGCTGCTAAGGAAAAGGCCGAACGCGCTTACAACAAACTCCAAGTGGAAGTTTGCCCACGCGAAAAGTAAGAAATCTCAGTCAACACTGATATAAACCCAAATCGAGTAGGAGGAAAACGAAACAGTTTTCTTCCTACTTTCATTTTATAGGCCCTCCCACAAATTCAGGCAGTATTAGGATTATGGACTCGCCAAGCCCTAAAACAAAAAGAGCCCGGCGAAATGCCAGACTCTCTTAAACCCAAATCGGTCAATAAGACGCGGCCGAATCAAGTTAAAATTATCGTTATATCACGTTTTTTTACTTGTTCATCAGCGAATCTACCTTTGCCTTCAATTCATCGCCTTGCAATCCACGAGAAAGGATTGTGCCATCGCCCGAGAAGATGATGATATGAGGAATTGCATTAAATCCATAGGCATCAGATGCGATATTTTGGCTGTTGATAATTTGTGGCCAAGGAAGGCTCAACGACTCAATTGCCGAGAATGTGTCTTCTGGCTTATCCCATACAGCCACACCGATTATCTTCAAGCCCTTGCCATCATATTTTTCATAGATATCCTTGAGTGTAGTGCTTGCTTCGCGGCGACATGGTCCACACCAACTTGCCCAGAAGTCCACCACCACGATATCACCCTTGCCTACGAAGTCGCTAAGGCGAGTTTCAATGCCATCTTCGGTCTTGACCGTGAAGTCAACCATCTTGCATCCCACCTTGGTCTTTTCTACGTTTTCTGCAGCAGTCAACAATCTGTTAATGCGCACCGATTGAGAATAGCTTTCAGGAGCATCTGCCAAAAGAGCCTTCATCTCATCGAGTGTCAACTCGTTGTTGAGCATATAATTGTATAGCGACCACCAACCGAAGGCGTTCTTCTTATTGTTCTCGTAGTGAGCCTTCAAGCCGTTGAGCCACTTATTATTAAGGTCTTCTGCCTTTTTATTGATTTCATCCTCGCTCAAGTTGCTTTGAGCCAGTTCTTCCATTTCATGGCCGATATTGGCTTGCTCTTCGTTGGCTTTTGCCACAGAGTCGTTGAGAGCAGTACCCTTAGCCACGCGGTCTTCCCAATTTATTTCTATTTCGCCGCCTTCAAGGATAAATGTAGCGCGAGCGCCAGCTGTGAGCAGACGAGCCACCATAGCATCCTTCACGCTTCCTTCAAACACAGCCCTACGACCAGTCACCACCACACTATCAATAGTGTCGCCTGTGTCGTAATTTACCAAATAAACTTTCTGACCATTTTCTTCGTCGTTATTGAAGTCTGCGGTCAACTTATAATCACTCTTGCCACATGATGCGGCAAGCAGTGCAATTGCAAAAATTGATAATAGGTTCTTCATTATAATAGAGATTTGAATTGTTTACTGCGCAAATATACAATCTTTTCGGCAGATTCTGCAAGTGAATACACTAAATACTAACGCATTAAATTATTCTAATTTATCTAATCTATCAATCTTCTATCGATTGATAGATTATCGATTGTATATACTTGCGTGCATTTAGGGTTTTGAATGCACGATTGTCGCGAGTGGGAAGCACGCGGTTGCTCAAAAAGATATATATCATATCATTCTCTTTGTCAACCCAGAAGCAAGTGCCTGTGAATCCTGTGTGACCCACCACCGTCTCTGGAGCGGCATTGCAACATGGCGACACGCGTGGACGATTCTTATCCGGACGGTCAAACCCGAGCCCTCTCCGCGAGTTTTCGCTCGATGTCTGCATAAACACATCCACGGTCTGTGGCTTCAGGAAACGGATTCCGCCATACTCTCCCCTATTGAGCCACATTTGACACAGTTTCGCCAAATCGTTGGCTGTTGAGAACAAGCCTGCATTGCCAGACACACCGCCCAAAAAGGCAGCTAACTCGTCGTGGACATAGCCTTTCAATATCTGGCGGCGCAGGAAAGTGTCGTTCTCGGTTGACGCCACATGCAGCGCCTCATCCCTGTCGGTAGGGCGATAGCAAGTATTGTAAGCGCCAAGAGGCTGAAACACATAGTGATTCACAAACTTATCGTGACTCATCTTAGTCATACGCTGCTCGGCATCCATTAGCAAGCAAAAGTTAAGGCAGCTGTATAGGTAATTCTTATTCTTGCGGAGTTTCACGTTGTAGATACGACTCATCACCGTGTCAATCATCGCAGGCGAACCATACAGCCCTTTTGCAACTTGTATGCTGAAATCATCACTGCTCTGCGCAGAAACAATGTCGCTACGCAATCTCGCGGCCTTGTTTCCAAACAATCGGCTATGTATCCTTATAGTATTGTTTTTCGTGCGGCGTGATGTGAGCAACCTGCCCTTATACGAGCGGGGATTCATCATCACATAATACATATTGAGCGTTGCGGGCATCCCCGACTCATGAAATAGTAAGTCGCTGAAGGTGATGTCCTCTTTGTCGGTTCCCTTTAGTTCGGTGACAAACTGGCTCACCTTGTCGTCAAGCGAAAAGCGCGATTGGTCGTAGCACTTCATTATCCCCGCTAACGTGCCTGTAGCTTTCGACACCGATGCCAAGTCGAAAAGCGTGTTTTCGTCAACAGCCTCACGAGTTTTTGAGAAATCGGTGTAACCATAACTGCGATTGCACACCACCTTGCCATGACGTGCCACAAGCACTTGCAGTCCCAAAAACGCTCTCTGCTTTACGCCGATATGCGCCACCGAATCGATGCGCATAAGCATCTTCGACGACATACCCACTTCTTCTGGCAATGTATAGCCCAATCGGGTGGACTTATAAGTGTGCGACGTGCCGGCTTTTGCCACGCCTTCTATTGTCACTGGCAGAATGCCACGCGCACCGTTGCCGCCAAACACCGTCTGCGCAGCATAGTCTTGTGCTATATTATTGTTATCGTAAGCCAGCAGCACGCCCTTGCAATGCTTCAGCGAGTAGGCAAAGCCTTTCACTCGATATGGCTCCATAAACATTGCCACCGAGACCTCCTTGGCATTGTTGACGAGCGACGCCATCACCGTGCAATACGAGCTGTGAGCGCTATGTATGCCCACAATCACCTTGTCGTAGTCGCCTTGCTTGAGTTTTTCCTCAAGTTCTCTGAAGTTTTCGCCTGCTTTATACGAAAAGCGGTCGGTGTGGGCATACATCGCACATCTGCGCTGAAACATGGTGTTCACGCCACGCTCGTCGCCCATTGTGACAACCGCGATTTTGGTGTTTTCAAGATGATGTATCGGAAATGTTCTCTCCTTATTTCTAATCACCGTCATGGCATTTGCCCACATGCGGCGTATCAACGATGCCGAATGTCCGCCACCGATGCGCTGAAGCAGGTTGGCCGTAGACACTGGCTGCAGTTCGCTTAGTCCGAGTGCATACTTATATCGCAGCATCTTCTTGCACTTCTCATCGATAAGGCTTTGCGATATTTTTTTATTGTCAACAGCCTTCAATACTGCTGCTATCTCAGTCTTGACATTTGAGAGCATCAGCAACACATCGTTGCCGGCAAGCAAGGCTTTCACCGCCACACTTCCGCTGGTTTTTGCGCCATCCATGGCCAAAGCGTCGGTGAATGCCAAGCCTTGAAAACCGATGCTACGCAGCAATCGGCCAGTGGCTGGCGACAGCGACGCTGCCGTGCCCTTGGCATCAAGCGCTGGCACCGACAAGTGCCCTATCATCACGCCCGACAGCCCGGCTTCGGCATAATGGCGAAATGGAACCAACTCGCACAAAGCCAGTTCGCGCCTCGACTTTGATATTTGCGGCAATGTCTTGTGCGAATCGCTATTCGTAGAGCCATGCCCAGGGAAATGTTTTGCCGTTGACAGCACGCCGTTGTCCTCAAGCCCCCTTGCATAGGCAACGCCCAACGATGCCACTCGCTCGGGCATTTCGCCAAATGATCGGGTGCCGATAACTGGATTTTTCGGATTATCATTAACATCAAGCACAGGCGCAAAATTCACGTGAATGCCCATGAGTTTACACTCTCGAGCCACTTCCTTGCCATATTCATATAGCAAGCGGTCGTCGGCTATAGCACCAAGCACCATATTTCGCGGGAATACGGGCGTATCGGCCAAGCGCATCGACAGGCCCCATTCGCCGTCGAGCGTAATCATCAGTGGCACTTGGCTTCGCTCCTGCGCATAGTTGATGAGGTTTGCCTCAGAGACGCATTCGCCCTCCGAAAACAGCAAACCTCCTATCTTCAGGTCTTCTACATAATGGCTGAGCAACTTTCGTGTAGGAGCATTGTCGCTTGGCTGCACCGCGAGCACCACCAGTTGCGCCACTTTCTCTTCTGGAGAGAGTGTGCTGAAGGTGTTTTCTACCCACTCATTCATCTTTGCAGCATCGGCTCTGCCAAGCAACGACGAATGATACATCTTCTGCGACACAGCAGCCACTCCTGTGACCATCAGCATCGCAGCAAGCGATATAATCCTTATCAATCTGCTCATCAACATCGTTTAATTCCTTTCCTGCACACTATGCGCATCAATCCACATAACGCATTCTGCTCTTGTCGTTTGATTCTATCTTCTTACCCTTTTCGGTGAGTTGTTTAACATATTCTATCACATGGGTGCCATAAGGCACAGTGTCAACAAAGAGCACATCGCCCTTCTTCAAATCGCCCATACGGCTACCGCCATTAGCCAAGTAGTCGATAGTGATGAGTGTGTAATACTTGTTGGCATTCACCTTCTTGCCATTAATCTTGGCAGAAACGATTTCGCCATTACGGTTGAATGTCACGTCTACAGCGCTACTTACGGCATCGCCGCCACGAGCAGCAAGCTTCTCAAACACCATCATCAGGTATTCTCCCTTTATTTTGATCACTTCAAGACGGTTGTCGAATGGCAACATCGATTCGATATCGCCCTCTGTCACCTTGCCCTCTGGCATTGGTTGGCGAATGCCGCCACGGTTCATAAGCGCAAATTGCACCTCTGGACCGTATAATTGCTTACCAATCTCTACCACTGCATCGCACACCCAGTTGCCAAGTGCCGAAGATCTGTTGCCCATAGCCATTGTAGATGTTGCTATTTGGGTATTCATCTTCTTGTCTACCTTTTCGGCGTATGGTGCCAACCAAGCGTTCATAGCTGGATAGTTCTTTTCGGCACGCTCGTCGTAAGATGAGTTGATTGGGATGTATGAGAACACAGCCTTACCGGTCTCGGTGTCGAAATCAATCTTACCGATTTGCTCGCCTTGGCCACCCACCTGACAGATAGGCACAAGTTTGCCATCGAGGTTCTTCACCAAGTGTGGTTCGCGAGGGTCTTTGTTTTCTGGGTCGATAAGCGAGTGTGAGTGACCGCCGATTATCAAGTCGATGTAATGGCTATTCTTGGCAATCTCCACATCAGATGGGGTGCCAGGGCGGCCATTGTGTCCGATGTGCGACACCATCACCACATAATCAGCCAAGCCCGACTCTTTGAGAAACTTCGAGAGGGTCAAAGCCACTTTTGTGGCGTCTACATAGCGAATGCCCTTGAAGCACTTATCGGCAATCATGCCCTTAGGATTGAGGTTGATGCCCATAAACGCTATTCGCTTGCCGCCCACATGCTTTATCACATAAGGTTGAAACAAGCCTTCAAGCGCTGTTCCTGTCATATCGTAGTTAGCCGAAATCTTCGCAGCCTTAATCTTAGAATAATACTTAGCGATACCTTCCACACCGTTGTCAAACTCGTGGTTACCCAAGATTATCACGTCGTAGCCGAGGCTATCCATTGCGGCATATTCCACGTCGCCCTTAAACATCGAGAAGAACACGGTGCCCTGCACGGCGTCGCCGGCATGCACGGCCAGCACGTTCTTGTCGGCTGTGCGCACGCTATCCATCACCACGCGACGGCGCATCAAGCCGCCCTTGCCTGCTTGGTTTGGCATTATGCAACTATGGGTATCATTCGCTGTGAGTATCGTAAGATGCTCTGCTTGCGCTACAAAATCAAGTGTCACTGCAGCCGCCACTAAAAGTATAAGTTTCTTTATCATTTGTTGTTTGTTGTTAATAATTTTCAATTTCAATTATTTGTGCATTCTCACTCGGCCTTCGGCATCTACTTTCTTGCCCTTCTTGTCAAGGTCTTTCACATATTGAAGCACAAGCCCGCCATACGACACGGTGTCGGTAAACAGCACCTCGCCACGCTTCAGCGGATCCATATAGTCGCCACCATTTGCCAGATAATCCACTGTCACCATGGTATAATATTTATCCGGCTTGATGCTTTTGCCATTGAGCTTGGCCCACACTATATCGTGATCCTTAAACTTGATGTCCAAGCCACGGCTCACAGCATCGCCATCGCGATAGGTCATCACCTTGAAGGCCTCCAAGAGGTCAGCGCCCTTGATTTTCATCACCACCAGTTTGTTGTCGAATGGCAACATCGATGTGATCATGCCCTCGGCAACATCGCCCTCTGGCAATGGCTGACGAATGCCGCCACGATTCATCATCGAAAAATCCACCTTGCCCCAACGCTCAGCTATTATGTCGCACACTACGTCGGTGATAAAATTAGGCAGATACGATAGTTCGGCGTTTGACATTGCTCTTGCCGATGAAGCGATTCGGCTGTGCATAACGCGATACACCTCATCGTCGTAAGGCTTCAACCAGTCATTCAGCGCTGTATATCGGCTTGCCCACGCATCACACGAGGCATCCACCGGAATTATCGAATAATCCACATTACCGTTGTCTAAGTCAAGCACCATCTTGCACATGTTCTTGCCATATTTGCCGGCTTGGCATATAGGTATCAATCGGCCATCGGCATTTTTCACAAGGTGCTGGGCCTTGTCGTTAGGATCGATGAGCGTATGCGAGTGCCCGCCGATTATCAAGTCGATATAGCGGCTCGCTTTTGCTATCACCACGTCGCTCTCCTCGCCCTCGTTTGAAGTGTAACCGATGTGCGACACCATCACCACATAATCAGCCAACCCCGAGGTCTTGAGATATTCCGACAGATTGAGAGCAACCTTCACTGCATCAACGAAAATCATATTGCCGATATTCTTCTCAGCAATCATACCCTTAGGATTGAGATTGATGCCCATAAACGCCACACGCTTCCCGTCGAACTGCTTGATCACATACGGCGTGAACAAGCCACGGCATGGAGTGTCCTCAAAATCGTAGTTTGCCGAGATTTTTGCCGCCTTCAGATGGCTGTAATACTTCGACACATCGTCAATGCGATTGTCAAACTCGTGGTTGCCAAGTATGCACACGTCAAAGCCAACGCTATCGAGCATAGCATACTCCACCTCACCCTTAAATGTTGAGAAATACACCGTGCCCTGCACAGCGTCGCCGGCATGCACAGCCACAACATTCTCGTCGGCGTGGCGAACGCTATCTACAATAGCCTTCTGACGCACCGCGCCACCCCTACCGTCAGCATCAGGACGTATCATGCTATGCGTATCGTTGGCACTCAATATCGTAAGTCGTTTTGCCTCAGCCGACGTATAACCGCACGTCAAAGCCAAAGCAACCATGCAAATTGCAACAAATTTTTTCATATAAAATCTCTCTATTCCATTTTCAATACGCGAATTTAATAGCCATCCGCTTTTAACATGCGAATTTACCAATAATCTGCGATAAACCCAAATCAGTCGTTAAGCCGTAAATAAAAATTTTTCTCCAGCTCGGCGTCTTCTGTTTTTCATCCGGCATCTTTTGCTTGTTTTCATTCCAAAAACTTTTTTGCCCTACCCAGCGAAGCACCCAGTCACCCACCAAACGCTTAACAATTGTTAAATCAGCCACTAAATAGCGTTTTTATAGACAAACAAAACTGAATATAACTTAAAAGTATTACATTTGTAACGTCTATACCAATACCGGAAGCCCTGATGGGCAGAGGTTAGGCAGACATATATACATATAAGGCGTAACTGTACGCTTTGGTTTTGACGATCGATGAACTTCGCAAATTCAACTGTAAGTCAAAAACAAAGCAATGCAGAACGCCTCATGAGGTGTATTATATACTGTCCTCATTGGCTTCGGACGATTTTGTCGTTCGTCGTTATGAGTGCATCCTATATACTTACACTGGCGTGGGGCTTTCGGCGTTGCTCGTTTCGACAAATTGGGCGATGCAAGAGCCTCTACACGTGGGACGAGTGACAAGAACAGGCTCCGCGCTTTTTCGTATGCATTCAAGCCATCTATTAATTATGTCAATATGGTAGCCATTGGCAAAGAAGAGAATTAATTTATGAGACGCTTATTGAGAATTTCTAAGCTTCAAGACTTTTGTATGTGCAATGGCAGGGTCATTCCCCATCTATTGCATCCATGCTCCAATAATCCAGATTTTAGATCTTTCCATTGTGCCGATAAGCGACATGATGATTCGGAGACAATAGATTTCTCTCCGAAAATGGAAACAGCACAAGCTACAATGGTTGGAATATTGACGATGAGAGGTTATGTTATCGAGTATTCTGAGGGTAATTACATTTTCTGCACTGAAGAAGAATTGGAATATTACAAAGAACAAGATAAAAAAGCTCAATTTGAATATGAGACCAATCAACGGGATAACACATCAGAAAATCCTGCTCGGCCAAATGGTGTGAAAATTACAAGGGATTGTATGGTGATAGAATATCAATCATACAAAACATGCACAGAATATCCAGTTCGGATGTCCATAGCTAAAGCTAAAGGATATTTGACTCCTCCATACATTTTTGGGGATAGCTCATATACTGAACTTCTATGTAAAGAGGATTGCATCTTTTGTCATTGTCCTTTTTATGCACGAAATTTGTTTGATGAATTAAGGCATAATCATAGAACTGATTATGACGAATGGGTAATGGAATATTTCAAAGATTTCAAATAGCCACATTAACATTTGAATTTATTTAAAAGTTAATATAAATAATATTTTTCAGATTATGAGCAAACTATATATTATCTGTACAATTCTATTTTACTCTTTGTTTATTGGAGTAAAAGCACATGCTCAATATGCAGGAGCAAAATACGAAAAAGGTCCATCTACCAAGATGGAAATCTTGCAAGTTGATAATCGTGAACTGAGCACAATGGTGTATATGGCTTATACAACTCCAGATGCCGATAATTGGAACGAAACAAGCAGTTGGATGAATTTTGGAGACAAAACTTTTATTCAAGTAGAAGGCTCGTCCAAACAGTATCATATGATATCTACAATAAATATGCCCATAAATAGTGAGGCAGAGAATAAGTACATGATGTTTGACAGAAGAAATCAACGTCATCAATTTATCCTTGAGTTTGAAAAGATTCCTGAAGGAAAATCTTTCGATATTATTGAGGACGTTAACAATCCTAATGCATTTAATTTCTACGGTATTACATACACGCCTACAGATTCTAACTCTTATGTGGATGTTGATGAGTTTATCGCAGGTTATCCTGTAAAAGAAATGGGAAGGTACGTCGTAAAAGGCAATACGGTATCATATGTAAAATTTAAAGATGTCGTTGTTAATATTACACCTTTTTTGGCGAAACAATACGGAAAATACTATAACATGAATATTTGTGTTCAGAATTTTTCCAAGAAAAGCATTTTGTTTAACCCAAACAACATCAAGGTTGAAGGTTACAATTTTAAGGTAGATAAAACAAACAACACCTATATACCACAACAAGTTGAACTTCAATTGCTCACATATGCAGAATATGACAAAATCGTAAAACGCAAACAAAGTTGGAATAACTTTTGGGTTGCTTTGGGAGAGGGGATGGCTGCGTATGGTGCAGGACAGTCTACATCAACAACCACTTACTCAGGCAGTGCATACACAACAGGCAGTGCTCATGCTTATGGTTATGTAGGTAACACCTATGGATATGCAAATGCTTATGGTTCTTCTTATACAACAACTTATGGGCAAAGCACAACTAGAACTTATGATGGCGCAGCAGCATATGCCGCCCAACAAAGAGCCAACGAAAATTATGCGAACTATGCAAATAGCCAAAGTCAAATAAGACAGCAATTAGGCGATGGCTATGTAAAAATGAACACAGTACCATCAGGGGCTGATTATTCTGGATATTTCAATATAAAATACAAAAAAATTACAAGAATGTCCCTTGAAATCATAATAGATGGTGAAGTTTATCCATTCACATTTTAAGAACTTTCCAGCCATTCTCCTTCATTATATAAGAGAATGGCTGGTTTCGTTATCTACTCAAGCCTTTTCTCTTCATTGGCTTCATCATCTTTGTCGCCTGTCGCAAGCATCGTCTTATCCATTCTATCTCATCTTCGTCCTTCTCACGTCCCCAGTCTTTGGTGTCGCTACCGCCACCACCTTGGCTTTCAGCAAAGTTGGTAGCCTCGTTGACGTAGCCGATGTAGAGGTACATTGCACAATAGATAATTTTGTCGCCATAATTAATGAAGTCCATTGCAAAGCTGTCGTCAAATAGGCTGCTGTCGTGAATGCTCGTCATACGAGGATAGATGTCCGCTATCTCTGCCAACGCCTTCATACCAGCCTGCGCCCATATCTTATTGATCATCTGTTGCTGGTATGAAACAGCTGTTTTTTCAAAATCGGCTTTAATCTCCCTGTTTCTTGCTTCGATGTGGGAGGTATTCTTCTGCAACTCATCAAGTTGCAACTTAGCCTGCGCAAGTTTCATCTTCTTGTCGTTCAATTTGTCACGAACATCCCAGAGTTCCTTTCTGGTGGCGGTAATCTTTGCCTTTATCTCAACAGCATCACCAAGATGATTCTTCATGTAATCTTCAAGTTCGGCTATGGTCGCTTGTTTCTCTGCTTCCGCTTTCTCCAGATTGCTGACCATATGCAATGTGCCCAATGGTTGGTGAGCGGTCGTGGAAGGCTCGATAGCGGTCGTGAGGGGTCGAGGGGGGGGTTGCAAGGGGGGGCAAGCACGGTTGTGGGCGGGCAAAAAAAAGGCTCGGCCCTGCTGCGGGATTCTGCAGCGGAGCCGAGCTTATTATTTTAGGATGCGTCCCTCCGGATTTACCGAGAAAGATGCGCATCATATCCCATTCATGAAGACACGCACAATGCTTCAATCATAGAAACATGCGCCATGCCTCATTGAGGAATCTTGATTTATGCTTCAATCAAGTTGTGGCCAGTCATTTCTTCTGGTTGCTTCAAATCCATAATCTTAAGGATTGATGGAGCAACGTCGGCAAGCACACCGTCCTTCACCTTAGCGTCCTTGTTGGCTGTTACATACACAAAAGGAACTGGGTTGAGCGAGTGAGCAGTGTTAGGAGTACCGTCAGGATTGATAGCGTTGTCAGCATTACCGTGGTCGGCAATGATGATCACCTCATAATCGTTGGCCTTGCAAGCCTCTACGGTGTCCATCACGCATTCGTCGATAGCCACGCAAGCCTTTTGGATTGCCTCATACACGCCTGTGTGACCCACCATGTCGCCATTAGCATAGTTCACAACGATGAAGTCATACTTTTGTGTATTGATAGCCTCAACGAGCTTAGCCTTTACCTCATAAGCGCTCATTTCTGGCTTGAGGTCGTAGGTAGCCACCTTAGGAGAAGGCACCAAGATGCGGTCTTCGCCTTCGTATGGTGCTTCACGGCCGCCATTGAAGAAGAATGTAACGTGTGCATACTTTTCAGTTTCGGCGATGTGCAATTGCTTCTTGCCGAGTGCGCTGAGGTATTCACCGAGGGTGTTGTTCACATTGTCCTTGCGGAAGAGCACGTGGATGCCTGTGAATGAAGAGTCGTAAGGAGTCATGCAATAGTATTGCAAATCCTTGATTGTCTTCAAGCCATATTCTGGCATATCTTGTTGAGTGAATGCAATGGTGATTTCCTTTGCACGGTCAGGACGATAGTTGAAGAATATCACTACGTCGCCTTCCTTAATAGTGCCGTCAACAGTGCTATTGTTGATTGGCTTAATAAATTCGTCGGTAACGCCTGCATCATAACTTGCTTGGATAGCATCGGTCATAGATGTAGCTTGTTCGCCCTCGCCGCTCACGAGCAAGTCGTAAGCCAACTTGATGCGGTCCCAGTTTTTATCGCGGTCCATAGCATAGTAGCGGCCGATCACAGAAACCACCTTACCTGTGCTTTCAGCGCAGTGTTGCTCCACTTGTTCCACAAATCCCTTACCGCTTTGAGGGTCGGTGTCACGACCGTCCATAAAGCAGTGAACGAATACGTTTTCGAGTTCATACTTCTTAGCGATGTCGCAAAGAGCGAAGATATGGTTAAGCGAAGAGTGTACGCCACCAGTAGATGTCAAACCCATAAAGTGGATGTTCTTACCAGTTTCCTTTGCATAAGAGAATGCGCTCTTCACTTCAGGATTGTCATAGATAGTACCTTCCTTGATCGACTTGTTGATTTTCACCAAATCTTGATACAAGATGCGGCCTGCACCGATGTTTTGGTGACCCACTTCTGAGTTACCCATTTGGCCGTCAGGCAAACCAACGTTTTCACCACTTGCCTGCAATTGCGAGTGTGGATAATTTGCAATCAAACTATCCCAGTAAGGAGTTGGAGTAGTAGCAATAGCATCCGACTTAGTGTGGTTGCCTATTCCCCAACCATCGAGAATCATCAATAACGCTTTTTTCCCCATTTTCTATATATATTTTTGGTTTTATTTATTTATTTCTTTCGTTTTAGATAAATCTTGTGAATTTTTGGATATTCTTTTCGGAATGCAAAGATAGTGCAAATCAGAGAAATATTTACACAAATCTTGCTTGAAATAAACCCTAATCTGTCAATAGACCGTAAATGTGAATTATTTTCTACTACTTGGAGTCTTTCGTTTTTTATCAGGCATCTTTTGCTCGTTTTTAATTCGCAATAGCTTGCTATTACTCGTTAAAAAGCTACCAAAATCTGCACTTCTAAAATTCCGAAATTCCACCCAAGCCCTAACGACCGAATTGGGTTAAATCAAAAAGTCACAATCCCCGATGGGGACCATGACTTCTGATATTTTACAAAAAGGATAATCTAATTTTTCAGATTATTCTTACTTGTTGATTACGCGACGCTCCTTGATACGAGCCTTCTTACCAGTGAGAGCACGCAAGTAGTACAACTTAGCGCGACGCACTTTACCATACTTGTTGACAGTGATACCATCGATGAATGGTGATTCAATTGGGAAGATACGTTCTACACCAACGTTTTCGCTCATCTTACGAACAGTGAAACGCTTCTTAGCACCTTCACCAGAGATGCGGATTACCACACCCTTGAATTGCTGGATACGCTCCTTGTTACCTTCTTTGATACGATAGTCAACTGTGATAGTGTCACCTGGTTGGAATGCTGGGAACTCCTTGCCTGTAGCAAATGCTTCTTCAACAACCTTAATTAAATCCATTTTGTTTGTTTTTTTAGTTTTATATTTACCCTCCTGCAACATTCACGAGCCACACTTCTTCTCGCCAGAGGTTACAAAAGCGGTGCAAAGATAGCATTTTTTTCTCACGCAGCAAAATTAATTTGCAATTTTTACGAAAAACGCTTCTTGCATAACATTCTATGCAAAAAGCGTTTATATCGTAATATCTGCGCCTATCACTTAGCCACCGGAGGGAATGGCGGTGGAGTGGCATTTTCGCCATCGTCGCCCTTAGGCTCATCGGCAGCAGCGGCTGTTGCTGCGTTTTCAGCAGCCTTGGCAGCTTCGTCTTCCTTCTTCAGGATTTCATCGGTGCGCGAAGTCCATGGTCGTTTACCGAATATATGCTCCACGTCCTCGGTGAATATCACCTCTCTTGTGAGAAGCACATCGGTGAGCTGGGCGTGTCCGCTCGCCTTATCGCGAAGCAACTGCTTAGCACGCTCATATTGCTCGGCAATGATGCGCGACACTTCCTCGTCGATTATCTGCGCACGAGCCTCACTAAATGGCTTGGTGAAACCGAAATTCTGACCGGTAGAATCATAATATGATATGTTAGGCAGACGGTCGCTCATACCGAAGTATGTAACCATCGCATAGGCTTGCTTAGTGACACGCTCAAGGTCGTTGGCCGCGCCTGTAGATATTCTGCCAAGGAACAACTCCTCTGCGGCTCTACCTCCAAGGGTTGAACACATCTCATCGAGCAACGCCTGTGTAGGCGTGATCTGGCGTTCCTCTGGCAAATACCATGCTGCACCCAAAGCCTTGCCGCGTGGCACGATTGTGACCTTGATGAGCGGGTTGGCATATTGCAAGTGCCAGCTGATGGTGGCGTGTCCAGCCTCGTGCACAGCTATAGAGCGGCGCTCGTCTTCTGTGGTAATCTTAGTGCGCTTTTCAAGACCACCGATTATGCGGTCTACGGCATCCATAAAGTCCTGACGCTGCACCACAGTCTTCTTGTGGCGAGCAGCTATCAGCGCAGCCTCGTTGCACACATTGGCAATGTCGGCGCCCGAGAAGCCCGGAGTTTGACGAGCAAGCAATTCAACATCCACGCTATCGTCGATCTTCACATCGCGAAGGTGCACGTTAAACACCTCCTTGCGGTCGTTCAGGTCAGGCAACTCCACATATATCTGACGGTCGAAACGACCGGCACGCAACAACGCCTTATCGAGGATGTCGGCACGGTTGGTGGCAGCAAGAATAATCACGCCGCTGTTTGTGCCGAAACCGTCCATCTCGGTGAGCAACTGGTTGAGCGTATTCTCACGCTCGTCGTTGGAATTCATGCTTGCATTGCGGCCACGAGCGCGACCCACGGCATCAATCTCATCGATAAACACGATGCATGGCGATTTCTCCTTGGCTTGACGGAATAAGTCGCGCACACGCGAAGCACCCACACCGACAAACATTTCCACGAAATCAGATCCCGACAACGAGAAGAATGGAACATTGGCTTCGCCAGCCACAGCCTTTGCAAGAAGGGTCTTACCAGTTCCTGGAGGGCCTACAAGCAATGCGCCCTTAGGAATCTTACCACCAAGGTTGGTATATGTCTGAGGATTCTTCAAGAAATCCACGATTTCAGCCACTTCGGTCTTAGCCTCAGCCAGACCAGCCACATCCTTAAATGTCACGCCTGGCGAGTTTTCCTTATCGAATAGCTTAGCCTTCGACTTGCCCACGCTGAACACGCCGCCCGAACCGCCGGCTCCACCGCCCGACATTCTACGCATCATCCATATCCAGAACACGATGAGCAGCACAAGCGGACCATACGACCAGAACAACTGGCCCCAACTGCGATTGCTGTTTTCATAACGCACATCGCCTTTGAACACGCCAGTCGAGTTCCACTCGTCTACGCTATTGGCAAATCTGTCGGCCGAGGGAATGTTGGCAATCACATAGGCTTTCACGCCCTTGCCGCCCTCATAACCCTTGAAGAGGCTCTTGGCAAGCGAGTCGTTGAGTTCGGCACGAACCTCCGACTTATCGATAACCACCATGCTCTTCACGCCACGAGACTGCACATATTTTTCAAACTCCGTGGCACTCACCTCTTTCTCAAAGGTGTTGCCAAACATAGAGCCCGAATCAGAACTAAAGAATATAGCCCCGAGCACCACGAGGATGAAGAAATACATCCACAGGATGTTGAATTTTATTCCTCCTCGCTTATTTCCTCCGTTGTTTTTTTCCATATCGAAAAAAAAGTTTTTCTCTTAAATTCTTGTCTTTAAAGATTCGCTATTTCACACATCGGCACGCCCCACAAGAGCGTCCACCTGCCAAAGCGCATCAATCCAAATCGGGAATATCAGTTATCTTGGCATCGTTCCACAATTCTTCAAGGCGATACATCTCGCGCACATCCGGCAAGAATACGTGTACATAAATCGTGCCATAATCGAGCACAATCCATTGGCTGTTTTGATACCCATCGTAATTATACGGCTTAATACCAGCGTGCTCCTGCACATATTCGCGCACGCTATCGGCGATTGCCGACACCTGCATGGTGGATGTACCCGTGCATATCACAAAGTGTTGCGTGGCACACCACTCTATTCCAGTCATATCTACGTGTGTAATACTTTTTCCCTTTCTTTCCTGAATTCCTTCAATAATTGTTCTGATTAATGATTCTTGATCTGTCATAAATAGTTATATAATACTTTTTTGCAAAGATAGTGCAAACCGAGGGCAGAATATCAAGTTTGCCTGAATATTTTGCTGAGGTGCCGCCTATCTTCTGCAAAGATAAACCAATTATTCGCTACTTTTATTTCCCCACAGCATAAAAAAGTGGTGACGCTCACACTTTTTATATTCTTTTTGGCTAATCGCCTGTGCTTTTTCAGTTTTTAAATATTTAAAGATTTATCTGATTTGCGATTAACCACACCACCTGTTTTCGCTGGAAAAATAAAATTCCCCGAAAATTGCACAAAATCGGTTTGGTTTACTTAAATTTGCACATTAATAAAACATCCCGAAAACAAATAATTATCACAATATGGAAGTAAAAGGAAAGATTATCAAGAAATTACCTTTAGTAACTGGTACAGCAAAAGCTACTGGCAACCCATGGAAGAAGCAAGACTATGTGCTTGAGACTTCTGAGACTTACCCAAAGACTATCGCATTCGATTTCTTTGGCGACAAAGCCGACCAATATAACTTTGAAGTGGGCGACGAAATCGTGTTGAGCTTCGACATCGAAAGCCGCGAATATCAAGGTCGATACTACACCAACATCCGCGGTTGGAAGGCTGAGAAGGCCGTAGCC
>ERZ780141.1097-NODE-1097-length-16966-cov-5.205724_pt1 | contig 16966 bp, 7 predicted proteins | sample MGYA00433080_ERZ780141 | MGnify/ENA primary metagenome ERZ780141 (study PRJEB29588, sample SAMEA2154047) | human gut metagenome | biome: human gut; feature: human-associated habitat; material: faeces | place: Denmark | collected 2008/2010 ... | reverse complement strand
AGAAAATATAGACCTATACTACAAAAATAAGCCACGGATATTTGCAACTGTGCCTGATTATATGTATCTTTGTGGGTGAGTAAACAGGAAATGGATATGAGTACGAAGGTTATGCGGTGGTGCTCTTGTGCACTTGTGTTGTGCATGGTGATGCTTGGTTCGTGCGTCAGGGACGATGAGCCCAAGGGCGTGAAGGAGTATGTGAAGGTGGGTGACAGGCTTCCGCGCTTCTCTGTGAAACTGCTGGACGGAACCGAAGTGAACAATGCCACATGGGAGGGAAAGGCTCTGGTGCTGGTGTTCTTCAGTACGAAGTGTTCTGATTGCCAGCGAGAACTGCCCGAGGTGGAGCGCTTCTATCAGGCTGTGAGCCAGCGTGCTGACGTGTTCACGCTGGCTGTGAGCCGTGAGGAGGGGTACGAAAAGGTACGTGACTATTGGCATGAACATGCCCTCACAATTCCCTGTTCGCCGCAGGAAGACAGGCGCATCTACCATCTCTTTGCCACTGGCATTGTCCCCCGCATCTATATCGTCAACCCCCAGGGTAGGGTAACCCACATGTACGGAGACACCGATATGCCATCGGCAGAGGCTCTCCTGCAAGCGGTGGGCAGGTGAGAACAGGTGCGTAGGCAGGCATCCGAAGTCTCCACGGAGTAGCAAAATCCCTCGCACGCGTATTATATATATAAGGTGAAAGGCTGTGCTTTGGCCGTTTTTCGCACTTGATAAGGCTCGGAAAGCATTTAACTAAAATTTCTTAAAATATTTTGCGCTATTTGTCGGCATGGTATGAAAAATAAGCATTAACTTTGTGTATTCATGTTGCCCCTGGTGATTGCTCCAGGGGTGGTGTGTGTACTAACGTAGTAACCCCCAAAAACAGCTAATGATGAATAGATTGGTTAAAGTCCTGAGACGGGCTGCTTGTCTGATGGCAGCAGCTTCGGCCCTATGGCTGACGGGCTGTCAGGAGAACGTTGACACCAGCAACCGCTACGTCTTTACGAAGCAGACCATTGTTTCTTATTTGGAGAAGCATGAGGTGTATAGCGAGTATCTGGATTTGTTAGGTAAGGTCAAGGTAAGCCCCAAGAGTAATTCTACTGTAAGGCAACTGCTTACAGCGCGTGGCAGCTACACCTGTTTTGCCCCCACCAATGAGGCTATTTACAGTTATCTGGACTCTCTGGTGGCCAAGGGACTTATCTCTGAACCCTCTTGGGATTCTTTCACATCCGAAAAGGTGCGCGACTCTGTGTATAAGGTGATAGTCTTCAACAGTATCATAGATGGCGGAGATTTCGATTACGATGGTGCACGTGTCATGTATGAGACAGGTGCCATGCCTTATAATCCCAATGAGGAGATTGCTTCACCCACTATGGCTGACCGCAAGTTGTCTGTTCTTCGAGGCAACAATCCAGACAGCATCCTCATCAACAAGACTCTGCGCATGTCGCCCAAGAACAAGGACATTCCTGCTATCAATGGCGTGATTCACCAGATGGAAGATGTCATTGCTCCCGGCAACGATGCCTTGTCGGCTGTGCTTCAGAGCTATATCGACACTCAGAAAGATGGCTTCCAGGTGATGGCACGTCTGGTGTTTGCCTGCGGACTGGGCGATACCTTGTCGAAGTTGCGCGATGAGACCTATGAACTTCTCTACCAGACGGGTTACTTCGAGAACCTCTTCAAGCATCCCACTGAAGGCTCTCAGGGCTATGTGCCCAGGCACCGCAAGTATGGTTTCACCATCTTTGCAGAGCCTGATGAGTTCTGGAGAGAGGAGCTGGGCAAGGAGCCTAAGGACATCACTCCAGAGGATGTAATGGCCTATCTGGATGCCAAGGGCGTGTATCCCGAGGCTACTCGTGATGACAAGTATAGGAGTGAGAAGAACCTGCTCAACCAGTTTGTCACCTACCATATGCTGCCTGAGCGTCTGCCTGTGGATAAGTTGGTGCTGCACTACAATGAGCGAGGTTATGACCCCAAGTTGTGTATCCCTACCGTGTGTATGTACGAGCTTTACACCACCATGGGCAAGCGCCGCCTGCTGAAGATATTCGAGAGCCGTGAGAGCGAAGGCGTCTTCCTCAACCGTTTCCCTAATATCCAGAACGGCCGACGTGAGAACTATCACGAGAGCAGTTGCGATGCCAGCAAGGTGGGACACTTTGTGGATAAGGATAATGCCAATGTGGAAGCCACCAACGGCATCATCTATCCCATCAAGGGATTGCTCCTGTATGACGAAGAGACACGCAACAACCTGCAGCGTCAGCGCTTGCGCTGGGATGTATCGAGCCTCTTCCCCGAGTTTATGAACAATGATATCCGCGGCCAGACGGTGACCACCAAGGAAAACATGACGGTTGGTATCCCATCGGACGACGTGTATAAGTACTTCGATGATATGGAAATCGTGCACGGCTCACAATTCTATTATCTGTTGGGACGTGGCAAGGGATGGCACAACTATCTGGGTGACGAGTTCAATGTGATCGGCCGTTACGAACTGGTGATGCGTCTGCCGCCTGTACCCAAGAAGGGAACTTACGAGTTCCGTATTGCCAACTCCGTAGGTGGACCGTGGCGAAGCATGTGTCAGGTGTATTGGGGTACCGACAAGAACCACCTTACAGCCATGGGCACACCGCTTGATTTCCGTTTGAACGGACTGTATCACTATACCAATGCAGGCACTTTCACCAGCCCTGTAGGTTGGGTGCAGGATTCTGACGACGATGATTATAATGCCGAGATTGACAAGACGATGCGCAACAAGGGCTTCATGAAGGGTGCTCAGATTTATTGCGCCGGTGGTCCTGGAGTGGCCGAGTCTGCCCGTCAACATTATTATCTGACACGTCGTGTGATGCTGACAGCCGTCATGGATCCCGATGTATCTTACTATATACGTCTTAAGAACGTGCTTGACCAGGACGAAAAGCAGCTCTATATGGACTACATCGAGTTGGTTTCCAAGGAGGTTTACGACAACCCCAATACCCCCGAGGATATCTGGTAAGCTCGTAGCAAGCGGTCTCTAAGGCACTTGCCACATATTATATAATAAGAGTCCGGCTCCCCATGGAGTCGGACTCTTGTGCTATATTGCGAAGCATCCACGCAAACTCTCAGGCATTTCTTTTGAGCCTCTCGGGCTTTAGTTGTACTATTTTTTAGGGCTGTTGCTATTGTTGAATATGCAATTCTCCCCACATTGTGGCTGTAATTAGTGACAATGTGGGGAGATTGTGGAGAACCTACACGCCAATTGTGCAGATTCTCAGAGGGGACTGTCGGAGGCTTATCCTCTTATGCTATGGGTGCCAGACTGTAAGGTTTTGGTTTTTCCGGAAGGGAAGACTACCTCTGCCGTGGTACCCGATGGTACTGTGACATCTATCTGGAGCTTTTTGCCCTTGCGCTGGATGTTGACTGAAATCTCACCGCTCACGCTGCTGACGTGGCAACTGGCTTGCTTGAGATAACCCATCTGAGGACGTATGCGGAAGGTGCGGAATCCAGGTGAGGTAGGCTCTATGCCGCACACTTTCTGGGAAAGGAGGGTGAGAGGACCGCCGCTCCATCCGTGGTTGTATGTACCCCAAAAGGCATTGATCATTGGCTCTCCTGGCTTCAGCTGTATGGTCTCGTCTATCCAGTTTTCCGGCAGTGTGGTGAGTCCGGGATACTCCACCATTGTCTTATAACGCTTTCTGATGCGGTCCAGAGCCTCATCGGTAGCATCCATGCAGAAGAGTGCTTCGAGGACGTATTTCTCCATATACGGGCTGGCATGATACTCTGTTGTGAGGAGCGTCTTCAGGGCAGGGTACTTGTCCTTTGATGCCAGGCCGGAGACTACAGCCAAGGCGTTGCCGCGGTCGTCACTCTCACCCTTGTAGTCAGGCGAGCGGTACGACGAACCTGTCCAGAAACGATGGTCAAAGTTATCCTCCATACGCTTCATCATGGTCTGTATGGTCTGTACGTCATCGCTCTTCCCGAAGAGACGTGCCAGTTCCAGTTCTCCCTTCAGAGCCAGATAGTACCAGGCATTCTGTAGCAGGAGCTGGTCGATGTTCTCACCCCAGTCTCCCCAGAACCAGTCACCCTGCCTGAGGATGGCCAGCCCGTTGGCATCAGTCTTCCATACTTCATGCAGATAGCGGTGCAGGCGGTCGTAATGGCGACGTGCAACGGAGAAGTCGTTGGCATAGTAGCATTGCATATATATGCCGTACCAGCCTGTGGTGGCAAGTATCTGAGAGGGCAGTTCCTTGTTCCAGTTGCCTGCCGGTACAGGTGAATAGAGTACACCGTCACCGCGCTGCCAGCAGAACAGTTCGTTGAGAGCCTTCATGCCCAGCTTGTTGCCATCAGGAGTGAGGGCATAATAGGTTTCTCCCAACTCGTTCACTGCATCTCCCCACCATTGCCCACGCTCGCGGTCCGGGCAGTCCATATAGTTGTCACGCATGGTGATGTAGAGTGTGCGCTGCGCCCTTATCCACAGTTCATTGAAGAAGGGGTCGTCACAATGGAACGGCTCCACCATGTCGCATCCGTATCCACTCTCGCGATACTTGACGTCCAAGACTTCTACGCCCTCGGGCAGGATGTACCATATCTGATGGCCGTTGAACCAGCCCATGTTCTCATACTCCTGTTCTCCCTCACGTGTGATGTACTCACATCTCACCGTGGGAGAACCGCCTATCATGTGTACGTCGGTCTGTATCTTGACCAGTTGCCCTGCCTTCTGGGAACGGAGTTTGATGTATGGAGTACACTGGCAGTTGTACGGCAAGGTGCATACCAGCGTATCTCCCTTCATCTCCTTGGACTTGAAGTCGAGCAACCCGCTGTCCTTGAATAGGGGGATGGGGCGCTTGACCAGTTTACCCAAGGGACAGTTCTCCACATCCACGGGCAACACTTCTTCCAGTCCGTAGGTATAGGCACGTGTGTACCATCCCTTTTCCTCCTTGCGTCCATCAAAACGTATGTTGCTCTCCGATATGCGGTAGTTGGGCTTGGGAGCATCTGTCTCGCCATATGCTCCATACAGGGCACCACGCCAAGTCTTGTCCGAAACCACTTGCACTCCGTCACCTTCTGCCTCAAAGAGGAGACCTGAAGTACCGCTGTTGACATGGCTGAACCCGTTGAGGCCAAAGTGCCAGGTAAGCACAGCTATCAGGTTGTCTCCCTCTTGCAGATAAGGAGCTATCTCTACCTCGTCATAGTAAGTGGCATTAGGCTCTGGTCCTCGTTTGAGTCCTCCCTCAAAGACCACCAGCCGTTCGTTTATGTAGAGCCAGTACTTGGTGTCTGTGGCTATGCGTGCTTTCACCGATGACGGCACCTTGTCCACATTGAAGTTCTTGCGCCACAGCGCCCATGTGTTTGGGCGGCTTTGTGAATGTTCCAGAATCAGGAACTTGCCTTTCCATTCTGTTGCATACGTACCAACTGCAACAGAGAACAGAAGCAGAGCGGAGAGCAGTTTTCTTACCATCCTTATATACCTTTGTTATGCAACACTATAAATGGTTAATCTTTAGGAGTGTGAGCAGCGAAGAATCTGCTCAGTACTTTGTCGTGTCATGTGATTCAATTGACTTGGTGTTGCAACAAGGACCAACCAAACCTTCAACAGACATTGCAAATTTACGAATTTAAGTTTTATCCGTCAAATGCGTAGGCAAGAAATAGCATCCCTTGTATTCTCCTCTTCTGACTTTCTCCTGCGCCCGTACCTTATATATATGGTTCGAGAGCTTACCCATATGGTGTTGCTTATAAAACGAGAGGAGTGTTTCACAAAATACGCCTGACGTATGATTGTCCTTTGGAAATTCTTAGCTACTTTTGCAGGGCATTTAGGCATATGACTACAGATAGGGAACAACTCGACCGAAACAAGTAGCAGACTTTTCACATAGCAAAATGAACAGATTATTCTTCGTAAGCCTTTTCGTTGTATCGGCCATAACAGTCAATGCTCAAGACAATGGTGCCAAAGATTCGCTCACTATGGAAACCATGATGCGTAATCTCCCTGAGATAATGGTCAAGGGTTCACGGCCCATTGTCAAGGCGGAACGTGGTATGCTGTCATACGACATGCCGCTGCTGTTGAAGCAGTTGCCTGCCGATAATGCTTACGAGGCATTGACGCGCCTGCCAGGTGTCAGCGATGCCACTGGCGGCATCTCCTTCATGGGCAATGAGGTGACACTGATTGTCAACGGGCAAGCCACTACATTGACAAAGGAGCAACTGGCTGAGCGCCTGAAGGCAATGCCCGCCACACAGTTGGCCAAAGTAGAAGTGATGCTGTCTGCTCCTGCCCGCTATCACGTGCGAGGTATGGCCATCAACATAGTCACGAAAGACTATGCCGGCACCCATCAGTTGTCGGGACAAATCATCGGCGGCATGCAGCAAAGCAAATACGCAGAAGGGTTTGGCAACCTCTATCTTTCCATGCAAAGAGGCAAGTTCGGATTGGATGCACAATACAAGTTTGTTGACGGCAATTCATACCGTGAATCTTCACGTATGGCCAATCATCCCTTGGGCAACAGTCGTGTAAACTATCATGATAAAACCTGGTATAAGTTGTCCGGCCTTTCTCATGACTACCGGCTGGGTATGAATTATGCCTTTGGCAAGAACCATTGTCTCGATATCGCCTATACGGGGAAATGGGACAAGACCAGCTCCAACAACCACACGACAGGTTCGAGCGTAAGCGAAATGCACAGTGACAGTCACGAGTATCTGCACAACGTGGATGTGAATTATTCATTACCTTTCGGACTTTCCGTCAGCGCTTCGTACACCAACTATCGCACTCCTCAGCAACAGACACTCGATGGGACGATGCATACAGATGACAGTACGGAAGCAACGGAACGTAACCAGACAAGCGACAGCAGGCAGTCCATCAGCAAATGGATGTTTGCGGCCGACCAGACTCATTCTCTGGCACACGGATGGGGACTGTCGTATGGCGTGAATGGGCAATTCATGAGCAACAACAGTTTTCAGACTACAACAGACAAGCAGGGTCACATCTTGCCTGATGCGACAAGCAGCGTAGATATCAACGAGCGGCTATGGAATATGTACGCAGGATTCAGCAAGCAGATAAGCAAGGCCATCAGTCTGGAAGCATCTGTGGCAGCCGAGCAGTATCACTCACCCGTATGGAACAGATGGCGTGTATATCCTACGTTCAATGCCTTGTGGAACATCAACGACAATCATTTGCTCAATCTCTCATTCAGTTCCGACTCTGAGTTCCCGAGCTATTGGTCCACCATGAGCAATGTGTTCTATTCATCCACATATACCGAGATACATGGCAATCCCAGTTTGAAGCCATCCTCTTATTATTATGTCAGCCTGATGTGGCAGATAAAGAGACGTTATACGCTTATGGCTTACGCGAATCTGAAGCCAGACTATTTCGTGCAGCTGCCATACCAGACGACAGACCGCATGGCGGTAATCATGAAGGAAACCAACTTCGACTATGACCACGGCTTAGGGCTGCAAGCCTCTGCCGTGTTCAGTGCGGGCAAATGGCTCAATGGCAACGTGTTTGCCGTGGGAACTTACAGGCATGACAAGAGCAGCCATTTCTTCGACTTGCCATTTGACCGCTGGAAACTGTCGGCCATACTTGGTGGTACGGCATCGGCCAAACTGTGTCGTGCTCAGGACCTTCGTCTCATTCTGAACCCTTTCTTCCAGTCAAAGGCCATACAGGGCGTTTATGACATAAGTCCAATCTTCCGCATGGATGCCAAACTGCAATGGTCGTCGCGTGATGGAAAATGGGGAGTGCGTCTCAATGGCAGCAACATCTTCAACAACCGATTCGATACCCGTTCCGTGCAGGGCAACCAGGACTTCCGTATGAAGGTCAACAACAGTTGGGCTTCAGCCACACTGGGCGTCATCTATAAGTTCGGCGGTTACAAGGAGAAGGCTGTAAAGGAGGTTGATACCTCTCGCATGGGACACTAAACAGCATTTCTTGCATTCATATCCTATATAATAAAAGCCTCCGTGTAACTATAATAAGATCTCCGTTTGCAGCCTTTGGATGTACATACGCAGCCTTTGTACGGCCGTTTGCAGGTTGCGTATGGCCGTACAAAGGCTGCAAACGGAGATGCAAGCCTGCTTCATGGACGATTTCAGCGTGCTGCATAGACGGTTGAAGCATGCTGCAAATGGAATCGCAGCGTGATGCGGGAAAAGGCCTGTGCTTTTGGTGGCAGTGGGGGAGTGGGGAACATGGTGGGCTTGAGGGAATAAGAAACGCGCCCTTCTGGGATTGTCCAGAGGGGCGCGTCTGTTATAGAATGTCGGACTAATTGCTTAGTTTGTGTGAGAGGGTAGAATCCTCTCACTTAACCAGCACCTTGGCTTACGCCGAGCTGCTTCTCGTTCGGGCTTCTGGGAAGAGATCCGTTGGCTTTCTTCCCAGAATCCTCTCACTTAACCAGCACCTTGGGCTTTCGCCCGAGTCGCTTTACGTTCGGGAATCCAATGAAAGCCTTTCGGCTCTCATTGCTATTCCTCTCACTTAACCAGCACCTTGGCTTACGCCGAGTTGCTTCTCGTTCGGGCTTCTGGGAATAAATCCGTTGGCTTTCTTCCCAGAATCCTCTCACTTAACCAGCACCTTGACACCATTGAGGATGTAGAGACCCTTGCCGAGATAGTTGATGTCGTTGAGGGTTCCATTGGCGCGAACGAGCTTGCCGTCGATGGTGTAGATGTTGCCGCGCTTGCTTACGTTCTCCAGAGTGGAGTTGATGCCGTCGGGCGTCACATCGGTGAGGAGGATGCTGAGAGCATGCTCACCTGCTTCTATCTGAGGACATGCGTTGATGTCAAGATAGGCTGTGTTGCCCTTAATGGTGCCGGGTTCGTCAGCCTTGACGGTCTCCATGGTGTTGTTGACGAAGGTAACCATACCTTCCTTTGCGGGCTTGGAAACGAGTGTGCCTACCAGACCGTTGTGTGAACCGGCATTGAAGTTGAACTTCGTGTTGAGCTTGAACACAATGGGAGTAATCTCGGCAGGAGCCTCTTCGGTGGCTTCCTTCCAGTCCTCGGGAGTATCCATAATGAACAGGATGGGCTGGCCGGCCTCCACAGTACCTTCTGCCTTGTCGAGAGCCAGATAAACCTTCTCGGCTTCATCCTTATAAAGACCAGCTACAGTGTAGGGAACTGCCACGTCGGCCTCATCGGTAGAGATGTTCACAGGATAGCACCATGCGTTGATCTCGCCAGAGACAAAGTCCTTGGAGAAGGTGAACTCGGGATTCTCTTCGGATGCTTCCACCTCTTCCAGCATAAGGCCAGAGTTTGAGCCGGCTCTGTTGTCATCCCATGTTACGAACTGGTGGGTGTTCCTCTGAACGTGCAGATAGGTGCAGAACTGACCGTCGATGTTGTCGGCACTAAGCGCATTCTCGCCATATCCTATAGCAGCATGTGAGAAGATGGTGGGTGTGAGGCGCAGCGTCACCTCATGGTCATTGGGAGCCAGAGTATTAACGAACAGACCTGTAGCCTTGTTCTGCAGTGCATAGGTTGCCGGCTTGGCAGGAACTGCGGGTACCACCTTGTGGGTTCCTGCATTGAGTTCCTGCTGGAGTACGTTGTAGGCAGAAGCCAGGGCGGTGTAGTCGGCCATGGTGACATTCTTAGGCAGTATCTTGTTGGCCTCCGTCAGTGCCTTCTCCAGTGCAATGGCGTTTTCTGTTGCCTTGGTTACGGTCACAGGGCGAATCTGGAACTCTGCCGCGTGGAAGTATGTGCACTCCTCGCCGAAGGGATCAAGTTCCTTCTCGAGCTGTGTGGCGGTGGTGAAGCCTCTTCTCTTGGTCATGATGAAGCGCAGGCTGGTATAAGAGCCGTTCAGGTCAATGGGAGTGGAGAGGATGCGCTCACCCACGGTGCCGAAGGGCATCTCGATGTAACCGATACGTTCCCAGTTCTGTCCGTCATTGCTGGCAGTCACATACATGCGGGTAACATCGCCGTCGTTTGCGCCTGCACGTCTGGTCATATCTACCTCGATGATGCCGGATACGGGATCGTCAAAGGAAACCTGCAGGTAATGAGGCTCTGTAACCTTGCCATGATAGTCGCTGTGCCAGAATGTGCTGGTGTTGCCGTCCAATAGGTTACCCAGATCTTTGCCCTCTTCCTCGTCGGAGGCATTGCTCGTGAGCTGCTTCTCGTTCTTGATCATGGGCTCGCCCAGAGTGGTGGTAGTGGCCATGCTCAGTGCCTGGCGGCTGGTGGCAATCAGGCCGTTGAACTTGCTTGCGGGAACAATGGGAGACTCCACTTCCACGAAGCGGAAGTATGAAGCATCGGGTGTCATTTCAGTCAGCTCGTTCTCCAGAGCCACCAGGTGAGAGCCCTCGCGTATGTTCTCGGCCTCGGTTGCCCAGTAGTTGTAGTAAGCCTGGCCAATCTCTTGCTCATACTCACCTACGGTCACATAGTTGTCCCAGATGGGAGTCTGCACATCAGCGCTGCCCTCGGCGATGTTGCTCTTATCCCAGTGGTTGGCATCGTACAATGCCTCAGAGGGGAACTTGATACGGTACCAAGTGTCTGTCTTGGGTGCATTGGCTGCTGCCATGAAGTTCTTGGCGGCCAGAGGCAGTGCAGCGGCGTAGTAGTCCAGTTTGTCTTGGGTGTATCTGCCAGTGGCATCGTATGCCTTCATCTCATTGTAGAGGCTCTGGAAGGCGTCGTATGCGTCGGTGTTTGCCCACTGGCCGGGGTTGGTACCCTCTACCATGGCTTTGTCTGTGTCGGCATACTGGGCCATTACCTTGCGCATCTCTGAGGGGTCGGTCATTCCGCTCTTGAATGCCTCGTAGGCGTTTGAGAGCGCGTTGTACATGTCGATGGTGAGGTCGGCATCCTCGGTGGCTACGTTCTCCTTGTAGATTTTCTCCAGGTTGGTGGCCAGCTCGCCCAGAGCCACAAACTGGGAGTTGGGGTTATCCTCAAGCTTGTAGAGCTGGAGCTCGGCAGCATGGAAGTAGGAGTAGGTGGAGTTGGTGCTATAGATACGCACGTTGCTGTAGGGAGTCTCAATCTTGAACTCTCCGGAAGTGAACTCGTTGCCACTGCCCCTGTTGCCCAGGTCAACGACGGCCATTTGCGTCCAGGCATCATCGGCAGCCTCAGCATCATTGGAACCCTTCAGGGTAAACTGTACGGGGAAACCCTCGCCGGTGATGCGGTACTTGATGTAGAGAAGCATATCGCCCTGCATCTCGTCTGTGCCTGAAATTTGGATGTAGGGAGCTCCTGTGAGGTCTTCTGGCTTGTTCTGATAGATGCTGTGCCAGTAGGTGTTGGGGTCACTGTCGATGAGCACTCCGTCGATGAGGTTGCCGCCATCATTGTCGTTGCCCTCTCTGTTCTGGCTCCAGATGGATGTCATCTGCTCGCCTGAGGTGATTTGTGCTTTCTTGAACCTGTCCTTGGCAGTGATGATGGCTTCCTCTACCTCGGCACGCAGTGCGGTGTTCTGCTCCACCAGCTTGTCGTGGTTCTTTATAGGCTCAAAGGCAGTTATCAGAGCTTCGGCTTCCTTCTCATCTACAGGCTCCAGGTACCATTCGCTGGTACCCTTGTCGCTGGTATAGATGTCGCCCATGTTGAAGGTTGCCTGCCATGTGCACAGAGGCTGGTCTGCAACCTGGATGCCCCGTGAATGGTTTTTTTGGTGCAGATAATCCTGTGCGTTGCTTTGTCCTGCTGTCTCGCGGATGTAGATGATAGTCTGTCCGTTCTCGTTGCCGGCGAAGTCGAAGGTCATCTTTTTGTCTCCGTCCTCGGCAAGCGTGCAGGTGGCACCCATCTTGTTGAAGCGTGCGCCCATTCCTGCATTGACCATGTCGATGCCGTCCTCGGTCTGGGTGAGCTTCCAGATATAGTTGGCCATATCGTCCTTCAGAGTTCCCCACATGCCCTTGTAGTCTGTGGAGCAGAACATTGCCTTCTTCATATAGGTGGTCACTGTAGTGGCATCATCGCCTTCACCTGTGCTCTCATCGTGCTTGTAGGTGAGGCCGGAGATGATGCGGTAATAGCCATTGGCGGGCAGGCTGTAGAGTACTTCGCTCTTGCGGTATTGGGTGAAGAGCGCATCCATCTCGTCGCTTATCTCCTGTGCCTTCTCCTTTGTCTCGGGTAAACCTTCAACAGTGGTGCCTGACACCCATTCGAGTATCTGGTTGAGTCTGGCGATGATCTTGTCTGCTGTCTCCTTGTCGGTGAACTGTCCCGTCTCGGTGCCCACCTTCAGAGATTCATAGGTAATGCCTTCGTAAGCATTGTACTTGGTGAGAACCTGGTCGAGTATAGCATCTACCAAATTCCTCTCTTTGGGGTTGTACAACTGGAATTCGGCCGCGTGGAAGTAGATGGGGTCCTTTGCAATGTTGGTGACGCGCACATAGGAGTACTCCTTCGTGATGGGAGTAGGCTCGGTGACCACCTCTGCTTTGGCACTGGCATTGTCCAGCTCAAAGTCAGCCAGATCGTCCCATACCTCACCATCGGCGCTGGCCGACAGTCTCATATTGGTCAGGTGGCCAGCAGCAATGTCGCGTCGCTGCATGTACATCACGAGGTAGCCAGTGCTGATGGGCTCGGTGAGCTGCACCTGCAGATAGTGCGGTTCGGTCACTTCACCGTGCCAGTCGCTGTGCCAGAATGTCTCGACTCTTCCGTCCAGCAGGTTGCCCAGTTCCTTGCCTTCTTCTTTGTCGGAAGCGTTACTGGTGAGCTGAGACACATCGGTTATCAGTCCGTCGCCATACGAGGCCACTGGGGAAGATGGTGTTTGGGCGTTGGCACCCAAACCGGCAAGTTGTAGAAACAATGCCGTTAGCAGTAGGTAAAACTGTCTCATTTTAGTCTTAGTTTTGTTAAAATATGGTTCTACGTTAGTGGAATGTGCACTCTGCACACTCGCAAAGATAGTGAATCTTTTTGAGAGATTAAACATTTTTGCAACATCTTTTGCTTTTGGGGTGTAATAAAGTGTTTTGCTTGATGTTCGTGAGTTTGTTTTTCGGGCGTCTGCTGCATATGTTCTTCTAAGGAAAAGGCATTTCCTGGCAGAGGAGATTCGCTCTCAGAGATATGTAGGATGAGGCTGTTATGAGCGGAGGAAAAAGAAAAAATGGCGATGGAGTGTGCAGGAAGCAGAAAAGTGCGTAACTTTGCAGCCGCTAAAGGCAGCGACGGAGGGACGTCGCTGTGGGGTGCCTGCCCTGTTGGGCTGTGCTGAGATTATACCCGCAATCTGATCCAGGTAATGCTGGCGTAGAGACTTATGAAACATTTTATATTTATTCAGATGAAGACAAAGTACGCTTCAGCCGCGCTCCTGTGGAGCCTGGCTATGGGTGCTATGGCCGTAAATGATGGCCAGACACCCGACTCGTTGAGAGTGGAAGAGTTGAGCGAGGTGGTGGTGAAAGCCGTGAAGGCTCCATCGAATGCCCCCTTCGCAGTGGCCAATATCGGCCGCAAGGAATTGGAAACATTTGGTCGTACAGGCCAGGAACTGCCCTTCCTGTTTGCCCGCACACCAGGCATCCTGGCCTGGAGCGAGAATGGTGTGGGCACAGGAACCACCAGCATGCGCGTTCGTGGTGCAGGTGCTACCCGCATGAACATCACACTGGACGGTGTGTCACTCAACAGTCCCGAGGACCAGTGCGTCTTCTGGGCCAACATGAACAGTTATGCCACTCTGCTGGGCAATGTGCAGATCCAGCGCGGAGTGGGCACCAGCACCAATGGCGATGGCGCATTCGGCGGCACAGTAGCCCTCACCACCAAGGCACCTTCGCTCACTCCTATGCTTGAGGTATCGGGCGCCTACGGTTCTTATAATACTTATAATGTGGGCGGCAACTTCAGTACAGGCCTGCTCCTGAACCACCTCATCTTCGAGGGCGCCTATCATCATACCGGCACCGACGGCTTTATCCACGGCACGGCAGGCAACTCAGGCAGCTACTATGGCGGACTCACCTGGCTCAACAACGATGGTACATTGAAGCTGAGCTACAAAAACATAGGCAACTACGAGAAGACGGGTCAGGCCTGGAGCGGCGTTACGGCAGGCAATGGTGACTATAGCCTGAACTCCTACACCGGCATCAAGACCTATCGCGATATGTACAAGGCTGGTCTGGGCAAGTTCAATTCTCTGTATGAGAACTTCGTTCCCGACTGGAACGGAGGTTGGACCGTGGAGCGTTACAAGATGGCAGACGGTAGCCTGTGGGACCAGACAACCGACAACTTCTGGCAGAACCACAACCTGCTGAATGTGGTGTACCAGCCCTCGGAGCACTGGACCACAACAGCCACCATGCACTATACCCACGGGCACGGCTACTATGATGAGTTCCGCTATCAGAACAAGCTGAAGAAGTTTGGACTCTCCGACTTCTATCATGCCGACGGAAGCAAGCTCGAGAAGACCGATTTCGTGCGCCAGAAAGGCCTCACACAAGACACTTACGGCATCACTTGGAATGCCAACTATAAGGATGAGCATTGGGATGTCATCGGCGGAGCTTCGTTCCAGAACTTCGAAGGCAATCACTTCGGTTACCTCACCTATGTGGCCGACGAGGAGTTGCGTCAGCAGGTGCTGGCCAATGGCAAATACACCTATTACGACTCCAATGCCGACAAGAGCGACCAGAGCATCTTCATCAAGGGCTCTTACCATATCACCCCCAACTGGGATGCCTTTGCCGATGTGCAGTATCGTCACGTAGGCTTCCTCACACAGGGTATCAACGACCGCTTCTATGACAATGGCGACGGAACCTACAGCAACCAGCGTCTTGACGTGCATCGCAAGTATGACTTTGTCAATCCCAAGGCCGGACTGAGCTGGCATGCCAACGGCCACAATGCTTATGCTTCTTATGCCCTGAGCCACCGCGAGCCCGAGCGTAACAACTTCACCGACAACGGTTCATACCCTGCTCCCAAGGCTGAGAGCGTGCATGATGTGGAGTTTGGCTACAATTATACAGGCAAGGTATGGTATGCCGGCGTAAACTTCTACGCCATGCTCTACCACAACCAGTTTGTACAGACTGGTCAGCAGAGCGACATCGGCGAGAACCTTACCACAAATGTCAAGGAGAGCCAGCGCATAGGTGCCGAAATCACAGCCGGTGTGAACGTGACCAAGTGGTTGTCTCTGGAGGCCAATGCAGCATTGAGCCAGAACAAGATAAAGGACTTCGATGAGTACATCGAGACCTATAACAACATGACCGACTGGGTGCCCATGGACCCCACAGTGAAGCATTACGACAACTCTACATTGGCCTTCAGCCCTGCTGCCATCGTCAATGGTTTTGCCGACTTCCACATCAAGGGATTCCAGGCAACATGGCACACAGGCTTCGTATCGCGCCAGTATATGGACAACAGCGAGTGCAAGGACCGTTCTCTGCCCAAGTACAGCCGCACCGACATCCACTTGAGCTACGACCTGCGCTGTGGTGACAAGGGGCTGAAGCACGTGCTCTTCGGCCTCGACTTCGGCAATATCTTCAATCGTCGTTACGCTTCCAGCGGCTGGGCATACTCGTCTATCCTGGGAGCCGACAAGCCTGAGACCGACCGCTACTATCAGTTGGGCTACATCCCATCGGCTGGCTTCACAGCTATGGGTAGCGTGAAATTCCGCTTCTGATGGACTGCATAGCCTTGGTGAGGGATTTTCTCGCTCTCCATTCCGACCGTATCCTCGAGGTCTTCGGCCTGCTTGTGGGCTTGGCCTACCTCTATTGGGAGTACCGTGCCGACTGGAAGGTGTGGGTGGCTGGGCTTATCATGCCTGCCATCTCCCTCTTTGTCTATTGGAACGCTGGCCTCTATGCCGACTTTGGCATCGATATCTACTATCTGCTGGCAGCCATCTACGGCTTCTGGTGTTGGCGTTGGGGCAGCGGAAAGAAGAATGTGGAACTGCCCATCACCCGCACTCCGCGCATGATGTGGCTGGCATTGGCAGGCGCTCTGGCAGTGGTGTATGGGGGCATCGTGTATGTTCTCATCCATTTCACAGACAGCACCGTCCCCTATTGGGATGCACTCAACACCGCGCTCAGCATCATTGCCATGTGGATGATGGCCCGCAAGTGGGTGGAGCAGTGGTTGGTGTGGCTGGTGGTGGATGCCATCAGTGCATTTCTGGCCGATGACGTCAGCATGAAGCGCTGGGGCGCCGACGTGGTGTTCACCGGCTCCCAGAAGGCGCTGGCCGTGCCTCCCGGCATCTCCATGATGGTGCTCAGCAGCCGGGCTGTGGAGCGTATCTACGCCAACCGCCCCGCCTGCTACTATCTGGACCTGAAGGCCGCCCTGAAAAACGGGGAGCGGGGCCAGACACCCTTCACTCCGGCGGTGGGCATCCTTATCCAAATCAATGCCCGCCTGAATCAGATCAAACGGGACGGCTTTGCAAACGTACAGGCTCAGATCCGTGCCATTGCCAAGGATTTCCGCTCCCGCATCGGGAAGTATCCCTTCCACATCGTGTCCGATTCCCTGTCCTATGCGGTGACGCCGCTGTCTCCCAACAATCCGGAGGTGTCCGCCCACCAGCTGTTCCTGACCCTGAAGGACGAGTACGGCATTATCATCTGCCCCAACGGCGGCGAGCTGGCGGATAAGGTGTTCCGGGTGGGCCACATCGGCCACCTGACCGTGGAGGATAACGACGCACTGTTCCGGGCCTTTGACGACCTCATGGCCCGTGGGATCCTGAAGGCTTGATCGATATATTACAAGGAGGAAGAAACATGAAAGTTCTGTTGCTTGCGGCGGGTCG
>ERZ780141.1086-NODE-1086-length-17075-cov-3.758461_pt1 | contig 17075 bp, 14 predicted proteins | sample MGYA00433080_ERZ780141 | MGnify/ENA primary metagenome ERZ780141 (study PRJEB29588, sample SAMEA2154047) | human gut metagenome | biome: human gut; feature: human-associated habitat; material: faeces | place: Denmark | collected 2008/2010 ... | reverse complement strand
GTAGGTGCGCGAGCCGTGGATGATGCCCATCTTGCCGAGGGCGATGGTGGCGGCTGTCATTCCCGTTTCAATGCCTTTTCCTCCGGCTTCGGCGAGGACGATTTGCACGTGCGGGTCGTTGACGTAGTGATAGATGGTGCCGGCTGCATTGCTGCCTCCGCCCACACATGCCATGAGGTAGTCGGGCCAGTCACGCCCGGTCTTCTCCATGAGCTGCTCCTTTATCTCGGCGCTGATGACGCTCTGCAGTTGCGCCACCATTTCGGGATAGGGATGCGGTCCCACGGTGCTTCCTATTATATAAAAGGTATCTTGGGGATGGCAGCACCAGTCTCGTATGGCCTCGTTGGTGGCATCCTTGAGTGTCTTGTTGCCGCTCTGTACGGGAAACACCTCGGCGCCCAGCATGCGCATGCGTTCTACGTTGACGTGCTGACGCTCCACATCCAGCGCACCCATATACACACGGCAGGGCATATTCATCAGTGCGCACACGGTGGCAGTGGCCACTCCGTGCTGTCCGGCACCGGTCTCGGCTATGATGCGCTTCTTTCCCATGCGCCGTGCAAGCAGTATCTGCCCAATGGCATTGTTTATCTTGTGGGCACCGGTGTGGTTCAGGTCCTCGCGCTTGAGGTAGAGCCTGCAGCCGTACTTCTGGCTCATGCGCTCGGCCAAGTACAGTGGACTGGGCCGGCCCACGTAGTCGCGCAGCAACTGATGGTACTCCCTCTGGAAGCTTTCACTCTCAATGATACCTTGATAAGCCAGCCTGAGATCCTCCACGGTCTTGTATAGAATCTCGGGCACATACGCACCACCAAACTCCCCATAGAAGCCGGCGTCGTTCACTCTGTAAGCACTCATCTTTCTCCTTATGCTAATGTATCCTAGTAAAAACAGGACAAAATTACTACTTTTTCGGCGTTCTGCCTTCTTTTCGTAAGGTAAAGATGGTCTTACGTAACGGATTTGTTTCGAAAGCATGTCGTTTTGCTTACAAATTCATAGCATATTGCGTAAATCCGCACATTCTGCAAGAAGAGGAAGCAAGGTTGGCCTGGATAGCCAAAGGTCGGGCGTGTGGGTGGGTGCGAAATGTGGTAACGGGAATTATGCATGGCGGTGCATGTGGCGGTGCAGCACGTTGCAATGGCTGATGCAGCGCGCTGCGTTGACACGTGCAGCACGCTGCGTTTTTGAGTCAGAATCATGCCTGTGTTCTGATGATGCATTCCTATGCTGTATTCATCCCCTCAGAGGAAAACCTTTCGTCCGTTGGGAGTCGATGCATGGAGCCTTCCTGCTGCATCTTCCCCATGATGGCAGAATGAGCAGAGGAGGGAAGCGGGATGACCGTTGTGCATCTCGCTTCCCTCCTCGGTGGGGTTGTTGTGGCAGGCTGTGCTCCTGGGAGCCGTCAGCAGGTGCCTGTCATTATATAATATGTAGCGTTCTACTTGGTCTCCTCTGACGAGAAACTGTAGGGAGCATCCTTCTCGGCAGTACCGCGCTTCATGTTGGGTTTGCCCGACATCTGGAACTGGATGCGTGCGCCGGCGGTGAGTTCGTCATGTGAGAGCCAGGTACGGCTCACGCTCTTGCCGTTTATCTTCACATCATTGACGTAGCGGGTGTCCTTGTTATTGCCGGGTGCCTGCAGCACGATGCTCTTTCCGTTCTCCAGTTTGACCTTCACGCTCTGGAAGAGAGGCGAGCCGATGGCATACTGCTTGGTGCCTGGACATACGGGGTAGAAGCCCATGGCAGAGAACACATACCAGGCCGATGTCTGTCCGTTGTCTTCATCGCCGCAGTAGGCATCAGCATTGGAATTGTAGAGCTTGTCCATGATTTCGCGCGTCCAGTATTGTGCCTTCCAGGGTTGACCGGCCCAGTCGTAGAGATACACCATGTGCTGGATGGGCTGGTTGCCGTGTGCGTATTGTCCCATATCCATCACCTGCATCTCACGCATCTCGTGTATCATGCCGCGGCTACGCATTCCCAGATAGCTGGGCAGCACGAAGACGCTGTCCATCATCTGCACCAACTGTGAGCGGCCACCCATGAGCCGGCTCAACCCCTTGGGGTCGTGGAACACGCAGAAGCTCCAATGCCAGCTGTTTCCTTCGCAGAACTCGCCGCTCCAGTCCTCGGCAACGAACTGGCTGTTGAAGGCTCCCTTCTCTTCGCGGCCGCACATCAACTGGCGTTGCGGGTTATATACATTGGCATAGTTGAAGGCTGCCTTCTTATAAGGAGCCAGTTCGGCTTCGCTCTTTCCCATGGCTCGTCCCAGCGTGTAGATGCACCAGTCGTTGTAGGCATACTCCAGCGTGCGCGCCACATTCTGCCCGATGCCCACGTTGCACGGCACATAGCCCAGACGGTCATAGTATTCGTGGCCCAGACGACCCGATGCGCTGCGGTCCAGATGGTGGTGTGCACCGTAGGTGACAGCATCCCACAACTTCTCCTGACCCTCCACGCGGATACCCTTGATATAGGCATCGGCCACCACAGATGCCGAGTTCTGACCTATCATGCAGTCGCGATGACCGGGGCTGCTCCACTCTGGCAGATAGCCGCTCTCGAGGTATGCATTGACGAGTCCGGCCTGCATCTCGCGGTTCATAGAGGGATAGACAAGATTGAGGAAGGGGAAGAGGCAGCGGAAGGTGTCCCATACGCCGGTGTCGGCAAAGAGGTAGCCAGGAAGCACCTTGCCGTTGTAGGGGCTGTAGTGAACGGGCTTGCCCTGTGCGTCAAGTTCGTAGAAGCGGCGGGGGAAGTGGAGCGAGCGCCACAGACAGGAGTAGAAGGTGCGCATCTGCTCCTCGCTTCCGCCCTGCACCTCGATGCGTCCCAGCACATCGTTCCAAGTCTTGCGGCCGGCTTGTGCCACTTCGTCAAAGGACTTTGTACCCAGTTCGCCCAGGTTGCGTTCTGCCTGCTCCAGGCTGATGAACGATGATGCTACGCGGGTTGTCACCACATCACGGTGCTTGGTGCGGAAGCCCACAATGGCTCCCGAGTGGTCTTCACGGGCTTCGGTCTGACCCTTGCGGATGTCCTTGCCATCGGTCACAGCCACATAGTCAAAGTTGCGCTCACCGAAATCTATCACAAACCAGTTCTTGAATTCGCTGGTCACACCGCCGCTGTTGCGTGTTGTATAACCCACGATGCGGTGCTTGTCGGGCTGCACCTGCACATACGAACCGCGATCGAATGCGTCGAGGATGACATACGACATGTCTTCCTGGGGGAAGGTAAAGCGAAACATGGCAGCTCGCTCGGTGGGTGCTATCTCGGTGGTGATGTCATAGTCGGCCAGATAAACGCGGTAATAGTAGGGCTTTGCCACTTCTGCCTTGTGCGAGAACCAGCTTGCACGCTTCTCCTGGTCGAAGGTGACTTCGCCCGTGATGGGCATCAGGGAGAACATGCCATAGTCGTTCATCCAAGGACTCGGCTGGTGAGTCTGCTTGAAGCCCTGTATCTTGTCGGCTGTGTAGGTGTATTGCCATCCGTCGCCATTGCGGCCGGTCTGGGGTGTCCAGAAGTTCATACCCCACGGCATAGCGATGACCGGATAGTTGTTTCCCGTAGAGAGTTCGAATTTGGATAAGGTACCCGTGAGCGGGTTCACCATATCTACAGGCTCGGTGACTGCCCAGGCTGATGCGGCCAACATACATGCGAGTGCCGCTGAAAGGAATTTAATTTTCATTAGTGGTTGATTTGATTAAATATAGGAATATATTGCTTTCACAAAGTTATTCTCACGCGCAAACCTCTCGTTCGCACTGACAAAGTTAACGAAAAAAATCCCTCGGACAAACGAATTGTCGAGGGATTTTGAATTTATGACTATAAATAATGTAGAACAACGCCGAAAGCCTGCCATCGAAGCCTAATGCCGGGCCTGCATGATGCTGTCGGCCATGCGTTCGCGCAGGATACTGTCGGCCTGCTGGAGTGCATGTGCGCGCTGTAGCTCAAAGTCGTGTTGGATTTCAAGCTCCATCTCCTGGGTCTGACGAGGATGCTTACCCCACGTGAGCTCGTAGTAGCCCTGGACCAGCATGTGCTTATTGGCATCGTAGATGAAACTGTAGGAGTAGATGTAACCGCCGCTTTGCTTGATGTCGCACTCCGAGAACTGCTGGCTGGGATAGAGCACCGCATAGGCTGGCTCATGCCCTTTGGCCTTGGGATTGACGTGTACGAAGTAGTACTCACCTCCCTGCTCGGCATAGGCATTGGTGATAAGCAGGCTGCTGTCGGCGGCATTCACGCGGAAGCGCAACTGGCTGCCTGGCACGCCAAACCAGTCATCCACCACATAGGTACTGTCGTCGAGTGCGGTGATGCTGGCGGTGAAGGTGGAGTCCAGACTGAGGCTGTTGAACCCTTGCACCGGCGTGTTCCACAGAGGTGTGGGTGCCAGCAGGCTGCCGATGGCTGCTATTGCCACATAGAGCCAGTGGGCTATCACGCCGGCGCAGATGCCTCCGATAATCTGGCTCAGGAAGTCACGTGAGAGCAGACGGCGGTATCCCATGGCATCGAGCATGGCTGTGTGGGTGGAGACGAAACCGCTCCAGCACATGCCCATAGCGGTAAACACAGCCACTGCATTGTCGTTCATGATGCCTTTCTGCGTAAACTCCGGGATGAGACTGAGGGCTGCTCCCACCGCGCCAAGTGCGGTGATGGGGAACGCAATGAGTTCAGGGGCAGTGAAGCCAAAAAGCCAGTGGAAGACAAAGCTTATCTTCTGTGCCAGACGAGGCAGCAAGGCGCATCCCTGATAGGCTTGTCCCGAATAGACCACTATCTCGTTGCCGTTGACATCCAGTCCCTCGCTGCTGCCTCCGAAGGTGAACATCATCACCAGTGTACAGATGATGAGTACGCCGGGGATGATGGCCAGACCGATATCCACACCCGACTTGCCGCCCTCAAGCAATGCACCCAGCAGGCGCACGAAGGTGCCCGAACTGGCCTTGCTGCTGTCCTGCTGTCCCAATGCCGATGCACTCTGAGCGGCATCGGCCTCCAGTTGGGCGGCAGTGACAGCATCTTCGGTGCAGAACTCAGGATTGACTCGACACACGAAGCGTTGCATCAGACGGGTGGCGATAATGCCGCCTCCGATGGCTCCTGCCATGCCGATGAAGGGTGCGGAGAAGTATCCTTGGCCCACCATAAACACGATTACGAGCAGCCCCATGCCGAAGGAGGTGCCGAAGTTGGCCAGTGAGATGAACTGGTATTTCTTGAAGTATCGGGCGAACTGCCTGTTCTTGATCAGCGTGATGATGGCTGGGTTGTCGCTCAGAAAGGTCATCACGCATCCCAGCACTGCCACTCCGGGCAGATTGTAGAGCGGACGCATGACGGGACGAAGGAGTTTCTGCAACAAGGCCACCACGCCGAATTCGCTGAGCACCTTGCTCAGAGCGCCTGTGATGACGCACATGCCCATGAGATAGAACACGGTGTCGAGCAGCAGGCTGTGGGCTGTCTTCATGATGGTATTGAGCATATTGGCCAATCCCATCACCGAGGACAGGTAGCCGAAGAGCAGAAAGAGCACAATCAGACAGGGTATTCCCTGCGGAATCCTTATGTTAGGTCGTTTCATATATGATGCTTGATAGGGTATTGTGGATGGATTCTGTGTGCTGTGCAATCAGTCGTTCACCTGGAAATAGTTCTCCAACTCGGCCTTTGCTTCACCGTTCTGATTGTCGATGGAGCGGATGATGTGACCGTTCTCCATCAGTGCGATGCGCGGGCTGATATCCACCGTGTGCTGCAGATTGTGGCTGGAAACCAGAATGGTGGCGCCTGTCTCGCGGTTGTATTGCGTCAGCAGGTGCTTCATGGCTCCCTGGCTGCTCGGATCGAGGAAGTTGAAAGGCTCGTCCAGGATGAGCAACTGGGGCCGCAGAAGCATTGCCGCCACGATGCCCACCTTCTGCTTGTTGCCGGCCGAGAGGTTACGTATGAGCTTCTTTTGCCCCAGAATCTCTCCTGCCAGGAAGGTGTGGAACTTCTCGAGCAGCTCTGCACATTCCTGGGCAGACATGTTGGAGATCTTGGCTATGAAGTCGAAGTACTCATCGGGGGTGAGATAGTCGATGAGGAAACCTTCATCCACATAGGCGCCTGTCCAGTCCTTCCAGCGCTCGGTCTCCGTCACATCCACATTCTCATCGCCGCATTGCATGCGCACATGCCCATTGTCGGCCTTGATGAGATCGAGCATAAGGCGGAACAGAGTGCTCTTGCCTGCTCCGTTGTTACCGACGAGACCAAGTATCTCGCCGTCATTTACCTGAAACTCCTCAATATCGACTGCCACCTTGGGGCCGAATGTCTTCTTGAGGTTATTGATGTAGATTTTCATAATCTATGCTTTGGATAAGATGTTGTGGTGTGCTTTGCTTGTGTGCGATTCGTTCTTGATGGTCTTTTGCAACATGCTTTGCGCGCGATTCCTTAATCATTACGTGTGGCACGGAACCCTTCCATATTGACATATCGGCGTGCCATCATGCGCCGGTAAGTGCTGCGGAGCCACAGAGGCATGGTGGCTATACCGGCCAGTCCAAGCACTATCATGGGCAAATAGCCCCAAGTGGGACCGAGCGCGAGGCGACCCAGATTCTCGACGCCAATGGGCACAAAGAGGGACACCACGCTGACTATCTGCTGCATGGTGTTGCCTTGCTTGCTGCCCGTAACCTTCACATTCAGCGGTAGGGTGTTGTTGTTGTAGATGGCCAACTGGAACAGCATGGGCACCACAACACCTTGTGTGAACAGCATATAGCCGATGTTCATCCACACGGATATCTTTCCTGACACCATCAGAGGGATAAGCAGGATGGCAGGCAGCAGGGTCATAAAGGCATTGAAGACGTATTTGGCACGCAACAGCTGGTAGATGCTGTTGCGACGGCTCATCAGTCCGTCGATATAGTTACCTTCGTAACACATGATGCACACCAGTGTGATGCTGCTGGGTACAAGGTAATCATACAGGCAGATGAAGGACTTCATGAATGCCGCGTCATAAATTTCCGTAAAGAAGAGAACACCGCTGAGAAGCAGTACGGCGGCCAATGCCATGATGAACTGATAGCGGAGCGACTTGTTGCGCAGCCGCATCTTCATCTCCAGTTTGAGGTATTCGCCCAACTGCCCATAGCGGTTGAGGAAGTTGAACTGCATATTGCTCTTGGCCGGTGCATCCTCTTCCTTGCTTATCTCATTATATACCACCAGACTCTGCATACGGAAACATATCCAGTAGAGAGCGGCAATGACAACTCCTGCCAGCACATAAGCCCACATCTGGCAACGCGCAAAGGCATACATGTACAGCGTGCAGGGCCGGTCGAGGAGGTTGTTGTCGGGAATCAGCATCAGGCACAGCAGACCGGCATGAATGGCTATGGGCAGCAGCCAGAAGGCTGTATGACGCATGCACAGAGTGCGCATGATGAGATAGAAGAAGCTGTCGATGAAGCACATGAGCATCCATCCCGCAAGCCATGACAGCAGGCCGCCCCAACCCATGAGAGGATATACCGCGCAGATGCCAAAGGGGATGAGCATGAACATCCAGTAGAGCGAACCCAGACTGAAACCAGCCCGCAGCATGTAACTGTGCAGCAAGAACGAGCGGCGGATGGGCAGTAGGGTATAGGGGCGAACGCGCTGTGAGGGGCTTTCCATCAGCAATGCACGGGTCCAGAAGTCAGCTATCAGCATATAGAGGAGTCCGCCGTCGAGCACGTGAAAGGCAGCCACATCGTTGTACTCACCCTTCAATCCCATGGATAGCGTTACGCCCAGAAAGATGAGAATGGCGGCATAATAGAGCCACATGAACACACCCAGAAACTTCATGAAGCGGTTCTTGTCGAACATCGGGTTGCGCTCATCCTTCAGTTTGTCCTGCTTGCGCAACAGCAGGTACAATTGCCATTTGTTCATCGTATGATGCTTTAGCAGTGCGCCTTCAGATATTTCTCGGCCTCCATGGCTGCCTTGGCACCCGAACCTGCCGCAATGATGGCCTGTCGGTAGCGTGGGTCGGCCACATCGCCAGCCGCATAGACGCCTTCAACGGCTGTGCAGGGAGTGTCGCCGATGGTCTTTATGTAGCCGGCCTCATCGGTCTCCAGCCACTTGGTGAAGAGGGTGCTGTTGGGATGATGGCCTATTGCCAGGAAGAATCCATCTATATCCAGGTCATATTCGCGCTGGTCTTCCTGACCCGCACGATAGGTCAGATGTACACCCTCGAGCCCGTTCTCACCATAGAGTCCGGTGGGTGTGTTCTCAAAGAGAATCTCTATGTTGGGTGTCTGCATCACGCGCTCCTGCATGATCTGGCTGGCTCTGAGATAGGGTTTACGTACTATCATATACACCTTTGATGCCAAGGAAGCCAGGTAGGAAGCCTCTTCGCAGGCTGTGTCACCGCCTCCTACCACAGCCACCACCTTGCGTCGGTAGAAGAATCCATCGCATGTGGCGCATGCACTCACGCCCATTCCCATGTACTTCTGCTCATCTGGCAGACCCAGGTACTTGGCGCTGGCACCTGTGGCGATTACCAGTGTGTCGGCCGTCCATTCCTCTTCCTCGTCGGTCCAGATGTGGAAGGGACGTTCGCCGAGCTCCACTTTGGCCACTGCCTTTGGCTCTATCTTGGCACCGAAGCGCTCTGCTTGTGCACGCATGCTGTCCATCAGCTCGTTGGCATCTATGCCTTCGCTGAAGCCGGGATAGTTATCTACCTCGGTGGTGATGGTGAGCTGTCCGCCAGGCTGCATGCCTTCCATGATAATGGGAGAGAGGCCTGCACGACCTGCATAAATGGCTGCTGTGTATCCGGCAGGGCCGCTGCCGATGATCATTATCTTTGCGTGGTTCATTGTCTTATAGTTTATAATGTGTTATCTGAGGTCTATTACTTCTGCGTCGGGGTACATCGATGGGTTGAAGGTGAACTGCTCGTTGCTGAGTTTCAGTCCGCTCTTGAAGTCGTGTATGGCTATTCGGTTCCAGTTGCCGTCCTGCTTCACGCGCACACACAGCAGCGTGTAGTCCGACTTGCGGATGTCTATGTAGATTTCCTCAGTCAGATTTCCTGCATAGCGAGCCTGCAAGTGCACCACATAAGTGGCCTGTCCGCGCAGGTTGCCATCCTTCATGCTGAGCTTGTACCCCTGCTTGTAAGTGTCGAGGAAAGCGTATGGGTGCATTGCCGCTATCTCCTTGCTGGTGGGATTGGTCATGTTCACTTCGCCGCTCTGGGGCATATATGACCACAGCGTCTTGCCGTCATACCATGTTTTCATCTCCTTGGTATCCATGTGCATTTTCTTTCCCTTGAGCAGCATAGTACCTTCCGTGCGCCCCTGTTCTGTGGTTCCTTGGAATGAGGTAGCGGTAAAACTGACCTCTACGTCGCCGCTCTTTTTGATTTTGGATGCTGCTGTGTCGAGCACCTTGCGGGCATTCTGTGCACTCAGCCCCATGCACAGGAGGCATGAGATGAGGAATAAGAGTCTTCTCATAATCTTCTTACATTATAGATATAGTATGCTTCGTATATTGATGCGGAATGCTTCTATCCTTGTGGTTGTATGCTCCTATATATATTATGGTATGCTCCGTCAGCGGTTCCGGATGTTTTCCAGCTTGTATTGAAGCTCCTCCATTGTGGAGCAGAGCACCTCGCGTGGTTTGCTTCCCTTGGATGGACCCACTATGCCAGCCGACTCCAACTGCTTCATGATACGGCCTGCGCGGTTGAAGCCTACCTCCAGTGCCTGCTGTATGTAGCTGGTGCTTCCGCGCTGGGAGCTCACTATCAGTTCGGCCGCAGCCTCAAACATGCTGTCGAGGCGGCTGGTGTCCATGCTCGAACCGCCGCTTGAATCGTCACCCTCATCGGGCACCTCAGGCAGGGGGAAGGGAGCCAGATAACCCTGCTGGCTGGCTATGAAGGAAACCACATTCTCCACCTCGGGCGTATCCACAAAGGCACACTGCACGCGTACAGGCTCTCCTCCTGTGATGATAAGCATATCACCCTTGCATGCCAGATGGTTGGCACCCGAGCGGTCCAGGATTGTCTTGCTATCTACAGCACTGCTCACCTTGAATGCCATACGTGCAGGGAAGTTGGCCTTGATGGTTCCGGTGATGATGTTGGTGGTAGGTCGCTGGGTGGCTATTATCATGTGGATACCCACTGCACGTGCCAACTGGGCAATACGTGCAATAGGCAACTCTATCTCCTTGCCTGCTGTCATGATCAGGTCACCGAACTCATCGATGATTACCACTATGTAGGGCAGGAACCGATGCCCGTTGTTGGGATTGAGCTGGCGGTTTCTGAACTTCTCATTATACTCCTTCAGGTTCTTGGCATGGGCTGTCTTCAGCAGATTATAGCGCTCGTCCATCTCTATGCACAGCGACTTCAGGGTCTGCACCACCTTGTTCACATCGGTGATGATAGGCTCATCGGTATCCTCCGTACCCTCCACTTGTGCCAGGAAATGCTTCACTATGGGGTTGTACAGACTGAACTCCACCTTCTTGGGATCCACCATCACCAGCTTCAGTTCAGCGGGATGCTTCTTGTACAGAAGCGATGTGAGTATGACGTTCAAGCCCACAGACTTACCCTGACCAGTGGCTCCTGCCACCAGCAGATGCGGCAACTTGGCCAAATCCACCATGAATACTTCATTGGTGATGGTCTTTCCCAAGGCAAGGGGAAGCTCGTAGTCTGTCGTCTGGAACTTGCGGCTGTTGATGATACTCTCCATCGACACAATCTGTGCATGGGCGTTGGGCACCTCGATACCGATGGTTCCCTTGCCTGGGATAGGCGCAATGATACGGATGCCAAGGGCGCTCAGGCTCAAGGCAATATCGTCTTCCAGATTGCGCACACGGCTTACGCGCACTCCTGGAGCAGGCTTGATTTCATACAGAGTGATGGTGGGCCCGACCGTGGCAGATATTCCCACGATATCCACACCGAAGTTCTTCAGCACTTCCTGTATCCTTTCCTTGTTGCGCAACTGCTCTTCGCCATCCACGCTGGCCACGTTGTCGGGATAATGCTTCAGCAAGTCGATGGTGGGGTACTTGTATAGCTCCAGGTCTTTCTTAGGGTCATACATCTCCAGCGCCCCGTCGGCATGCAGAACGGCCTTCTCCGGCTCTTCGCCTACAATGATCTTCATCCCGGCATCCTGCCCGCTCTCTTCCTTCTCGTCATCTGCTTCCTTCTCGCCTTCAGGCACGATAATTTCCAGGGGCACTTCGTCGGCTGCCTCCTTGTGCTCTTCTGTATCGATGGCGGGAGCAACCTCTGTCTCGCCCCTCTGCGTGTTCACGTCAAAGGTGAGGACGGTAGCTGTACTCTCGGGACTGTCTATGAATGGTTCTGCAGATGTACTGCCAGCCTCGTTGCCGTCAATCAAAACGGGTACGGCAGCTGGCTCGCCGTTCTCTTCCTGTCCGTCCCCCTCGCTCTTTTCTTTGCCTTTCGAGGCACGAACCACCATGTTGCGGAAGGAGGTGGCAGCCTCTTCGCTCAGATAGAAGAGGTAGAGCAAGGCACTCACCAGTAGTACTATCATGCACCCCAAGTCGCCTATCTGTGCCGATGCAATATCATATTCCCGCCTGCCGATGCTTCCTCCCCAACTGATGAAACTGTCCTTCATGGTGGCCACATACTGCGTCAGGCATGCCAGGAATGCAGAGCACCATATCATGATGACCATACAGTTGATAAACCACTTGTGCAGTCTTACCTTCAGAATGCCTGTCACCCGCACTCCTGCAGCCAGCAGGAAGATGGGCACCATAATGCCCGAAACGCCGAAGGCATCGTCCATGAGCCATCGCGAAAGGCGCCAGCCCAACTTACCCAGCCAGTTGGCAGCGGGCAGCGATGAGTCATACATCAGCGCCTGGTCAGTCTTTGCAGTAAAGAGATAGGATACCGTGGCTATCAGCATGCAGAAAGCAATCACCACCAATATCAGTCCCCAGATAAACCTACGGTTGGCCTTTTTGTCCATCCGCTCGCTCTCCTTCACGTCGGAGTCGTCTGCGCCGTTCTGGTAAATGATATGTGTGCCTCTCCACAGCTTGCCTCCCAGCCCCGTCAGTTTGCCCAACAGGCTGGTGTTCTGCTGCTTTCGTGTGTCTTTTCTTCTATTATTCTTTTTGGGAGTTCCCATATTACGTGTCAGATTTATACAAACTGCAAATGTAGCGCAAATTCTTCAAAAAGCAAAGGAGAAAGGCGTGGATTTATTGGGGAAATGCGATTGGCGTACCTCCTGTATTCCTTACTTCCGGAACTGATAGGCCACTCTTTCGTCGCCGTTCCAGCAATGGATGATGCAGCAATAGACGAACCCTTCCTTGGCGATGGCGTTTCGCATCACCTGGTTGTCGCGATGGGTGTCGATGCGGATATTGTTGTAGTCGAGTTGGGCAAACTGCATAGCCAGGTGCAGAATGCCTTTGCGGGTGCCGTCGGATGCTATGCGGTGGATGGTGGCGTATGGTGCATCGTTGAGCCAACGGCCTTCGTAGATGACATCATAGGTGGGGTCAACGCCGCCACGAAGCACAAAGGTGGCGATGACAGTCTGCTTCTCATCCTCCACCACATAGCTGTCTCTGCTTCCGATGTCCTTTCGGAGCAGTTCCTCACTGGGGTAAGCGGCAGTCCATTGGCTGGGATTTCCCGTTTCCAGCATGAAGCTTCGGGCATGGGAGAAGAGTGCCTGAAGCCGCGGAATGTCCTCCACCCGCGTATGACGTATGCTCACGCCGTCGGCCAGCACGATGCTGTCTCCCTCGCAGGCTATCCGCCAGAAGGGTACATGCTTCTCCTGGCAGAAAGGTTCCATGCGCCAGGCCGACTCGAAACCGCTCAGCACGAAGTGCATAGGTACGAACATCCCCACCTGGAAGCGCTCGATGAACTGCCTTGCACCCAGTGTGTATCCGTTGCCAATGCGCCCATCCACGGGAAACATCACCAGGTCAAACCCCTTGGCAATCTTCTGTATGTCTTTCAGTTCGCCCAAGAAACGCTTCTCCTCAGCCACTGGGTCGATGTCCTCACCCAGCTCCTCGCTGTAGGGTTGCCTGTATTTGTTGCCGTCCGCAAGGAACCTCGCATACCAGTTGCACAGGTCTCCTGCGTGGAAGATGCGATTTCCCCCGGTTTCCACTATCCAGCTCACTCCGCTGTCGTTGCTCCCTGTGGCGGTCACCTGTATATTCTCGTCGGCCCATGTGCCGCCTTTGGCCAGCCACACATCGGCCTCACCCTTGTCGGCCCGGCTGTGCTTGAGGATATCTTTTGACAAAATATAAGTGACATCGGAACCTAATGACTGCTTCCACCCAAAGATGTCTTTGGTGAAATGGTCCTTGTAAAAATGGCTTGCAAAGACATATACATGCCTGCCGCCACGCCTGCTGAGGCACTTGGGCAGCACGTTTGCCAGGTCGAGCCAGTAGTCAAACACGAGTATGCCAGCGGCTGTCTCCACCACAAATCCACTGTGAAATATATAGGTGAGCCTAATCATCGTTTCCTCCTTATCCTCTGCTGGTTACACTTGAGCACGCAGCCTCTGCCTCAGAGTCGGGCTTTGGGAATGCCGCAAGCTATTTTGTTTCTTCCAACAATTCCTCCAGAAACTCCGACGCATCGGCCACACAGAGCGGACACTCGCGCAAAACCTTGCCCGTGCCAACGCCCTTGAGCAGCTTGCATTGCGTGGCTCCGTTGCGCTGCTGGAACTTTGTCATCATCTGACGCATTCCCTTCACGCCTTTGGCTTTATCCTTGACAGCCAGTCCGTACACGATGCCTGCGCCCACCAGAGCACCGCATGTGCCTTCCATATTGCCCATGCCCACGGCAAAGCAGTTGCCTGCCTGCTTGATGGTTTCCTCGTCCAGAGGAGTATAGTCATGATAGGTACAGAGTACCGACTGTGTGCAGTTGTGTGTTCCTGCACTCTTCTTGGCTTCTGCCAGATGCTTTCTGCTTTCCATATTCTGATGTCTTGTTTCCATTTCTGTGGCAAAGGTAGCTATTTTCGGCTATATGCACGAATGTCTGCTGTGCGCTTTCTGCCCCCGCCTGTCCGTCTTGTCCCTGTCCGTCATGCGCTCATCATGCACCACATAGTCACCAGGAACGGCACGGTAAAGTCGGTGACAAAGCCATGATAGATGCTTAGCGCCACATACTTCTGCCCGATGGTTTTGGTGATGATGGGCAGTGTGGTGTCCATCGTAGTGGCTCCACCTGTGGAGATGGGAGCCAGTGGACCGGCCCACTTGGCCAGCAGGGGAGTGAGCAGCAGCGTGATCATCTCGCGTATGATGTTGGCCAGCAGGGCAATGGTACCCAGTTCGGCTCCCCGGTATTCAGTAATGAAGATGCTTGAGAGAGAGTAATAGGCAAAGCCGCTGTCGAGCGCCAGACAGTCGGTCAATGCGCGATGCTGAAGCACCACACCGTCTCCCGCGCTCATGATGAGGAAGGCTACCACAGCACCCAGCCACGAACCGAGAATGGTCACAAGGGGCAGAAGCGCCAGACGCGGGCTTAAGCTCTTGATATCGCTCTTCATATCGGTGTTCATGCCAATGCCTATGCCCACGCACAGGAGCAGGCCGCACAGGGCCACGAAACTGATGTCGCACTGGGTGACCCATGCTGGCAAGGTGCCGCTGTGTCCAGCCAGCAAGCCCAGCAGGAAGAAGCCTACAACTATCAGACTGCCCTTCATCGGTCACCTCCCTTCATGCTTCGCCACAGCCCCCAGGCCAATGCGCAGCAGCCCACCACGCTGCATACAGCCAGCAGCAGAGCCTCCACGCCCAGCGTGGGCAGCGACATGATGATCTGTTCGTTGCCTCCCACCTCGGCTCCCAGCATGAAGAGCAGGAGCCAGATGAGCCATGTGGTGGCACGTGAGGTCCATGTACCCACGGCTCCCTTGCATGCCGAAGAAGCCACACGAGTGCGTATCAGGTACCCTATGATGATGCCTGAGAAGATGAATGCTATTACCTTGAACATCTTTCCTTATTATATATACGCGCGCGAGGGTCAGTTGTAGATGGCCACCTTGATGACGCCGTCTTCCTTGTTCTCAAACAGCCGGTAGGCTTCCTCAATACGCTCCAGCGGGAAGCGGTGGGTGATGAGTGGGGTGGTGTCTATCTTTCCTTGCTCAATGAGGCCGAGCACCTCCTCGCAGTCGCAACCATCCACGCCACCTGTCTTGAAGGTGAGGTTCTTGCCGTACATCTGTGGCAGGGGCAGCACTTGCGGTTCGTCGTAGAGAGCCACCACGGTGACTATGGCGTTTGGTCGGGCGCAGCGCCATGCCAGCTGGAATGTATCCCGGGCACCAGCCACCTCCAGCACGCGGTCAGCCCCACCATGGTCGCTGTGGCTGCGCACAAACTCCTCGCACTCGGCAGGTGTGGTGAGCAGTACATCGGGGTAATGCTCGCGCACGAAGCGCCTGCGCTCGTCCGACGGTTCGCACACGATGATGCGCTTTGGCTGCTTGAGCATGACGCACAGCAGGGTACAGATGCCCGTGGGACCAGCCCCCATGATGAGTACAGTATCCTCGAGAGTGATGTCGCTTATGCGTGCTGCCCAGAATCCAGTGGCCAGCACATCGCCCACCAGCAGAGCCTGTTCGTCGGTGACAGAGTCTGGTATGCGGCACAATCCCTGCGTGGCCAGCGGCACACGCACGTATTGGGTCTGCCCGCCATCTATCCTGCATCCCAAAGCCCAACCGCCGTGAGGCGATGTGCAGTTGTTCACATAGCCGTGCCTGCAGAAGAAACATTCGCCGCAGAAGGTTTCCACGTTGACCGTCACACGGTCTCCCACCTTCACGCCTCTTACCTGTGGTCCGGCTTCCTCCACTATGCCCACCATCTCGTGGCCCACTGTGATGCCAGGTACAGCCCTGGGTACGCTGCCGTGCTTGATGTGCAGGTCGCTCGAGCAGATGCTGCCCAATGTGACCCTCACGATGGCGTCGGTAGGCTCCAGGAGCGCTGGACGCGGTTTCTCAACCAGGGCAAAGTGCCCCTTCTCTATGTATGTATATGCTTTCATATTCGTTGGTTTATCTGATTCATGCGCCTTCGTTCGACTTGCTTATATGCTTGATTTATAGGAAAAGCCAGTACCGCCGCGAGTGTATGTCAGGTGGTACTGGAGTTTTTCCTTGCTGGTACTGGTGTACCAGCCCCCGTGACACTACAGTATCACCCAGATGGTACGCTCACAGGAGCCAGTTGACCTTATCCACGTAGCAGTCAAACTCCATCGAGTCATCAGCTCCCACCCGCCGTAGCTGCTCCCTGATGATCTCCTGTTCCTCGGGTGTGAGCAGGATTTCACCACGCCTGCGCTTGTAATACTGGTTGCGTCCGAAGTGCAGGCAGAGTGTGGTCATGAAGCGGTCATACTGCTGGGGGTACATCTTCTTCTGGAATCCGGTGAAGCCCTTGGCAAACCGCATGGGCCGTGAGTCGGCATAGTGCGGGCAACTCTGGCTGGCTGTGCAGCGGGCAGGATTGAGCAGCCTCATGTACAGCTCCATCTCTTCCCTTCGCTCATAAGCCATCTGGTGCAGGCAGCGTTCTGCCATGGGGCAGGCATGATGGATGCATGCGGGGTAGCCCGCAGGTATGGTGTCGTGTAAGTTCTTGTCCATTATTTGGGGTTTAGAATGTAACTTCTGTTTGTACTGCAAATATACGGAAATTCTGTTGAAACCAGTTGGAGCCAAAGGGGGAAAAGACTGGCAGAGGCAATTAAATGGGGTTTTGTTGGTGTGGAAGTTTTGTTTTTCATAAATTTGTGCCCGTAACCAAAATGTGACGGCGCACCCGACAAACCCTGTGGAGTAGGCCGTGCAGATGCTAACCCAAAACTG
>ERZ780141.1085-NODE-1085-length-17096-cov-14.228918_pt1 | contig 17096 bp, 11 predicted proteins | sample MGYA00433080_ERZ780141 | MGnify/ENA primary metagenome ERZ780141 (study PRJEB29588, sample SAMEA2154047) | human gut metagenome | biome: human gut; feature: human-associated habitat; material: faeces | place: Denmark | collected 2008/2010 ... | reverse complement strand
TTGAAAATAATGGTCAAAACATTTGGATATTAACATAGAAAGCGATTTGGGTTTATGGATTTATCAAGAAATATACTGATTAATCGTAATTATTTTTGCTTGTATGATTAATTATTGTATATTTGTAGCGTTGTTTCGCTTACAGAAAGAAACATTTTTGTCTTACTCTCAACACTTATGCTTATGAAGAGGAACTATCTATTCTTATTTGCATTTCTGCTCGCATTGCTGCCCCAGGTGGTGAATGCCGACACATGGTCGTTTGAGTGGAATACTTCAAAAGCTAATGGCGGACAGGGATTCTATAACTTCGGCACAAACCGTGTGGAAAAGGATTTCTATACCGCAGAGCTGAACGGACTGCAGTGGAACATCTCTGCAGTGGGTACCACAACTTATGCTTATACGGCAAACAAAGGACAGTATGTCGGTTCTGCTTCCGAACCGCCATCAAGCGTCAGACTCTGGACCGGCGGCATAGTCGGCAAGGTGACGGCAGTGCGCGTCAAAGCCTATCTGCAGAAAGCTGAATATGCCGGAGATGTCTCAGTGAAGGTGAACGGCAGCAGTTATCAGTGCGGCAAGTCGGCTTCGGCAAGTCTCTCTGCCGCAGAGACGGAGTTTGCATTCACCATAGCCGATGCCCGGGAAGGAGAGATAGAAATCACGATAAACCAGACGAGCGAGAACAAGGGACCTGTCTATCTGCGCAAGATAGAAGTGGACTACGAGAAGGAGCAGTCTGCCGTCATGCCGCCGGTATTCACACCAGCCGCCGGAACCTACGACGAGGCGCAGAGCGTGGCGATAACCACAGAGGCGACAACGGCGGCTGACCGTATCATATATTATACCACCGACGGCAGCAATCCTAAACTGGCCGACGGCTCCCGTATGACCTACACCGCTCCTCTGGATATCGCGGAGACCACCGTCGTAAAGGCCGTGGCGCAGGAAGGAGAGGAATACAGTGATGTGGTTGAGGCAAAGTATGTGATACGCAAAGATCCGCAGCTGAGCTTCTATCAGCAGAACATCACGCTCACATCAGGCGATGACGGATATGCCGACCTGCTCAATCCGAACAAGCTGTCACCGATAGAATACAGTTCGTCGCAGTGGGACGTATGTTCGGTTGACGACAAGGGATTTCTTGCCACTTCGTATGTGGAGTTCACTCAGACCGTTATCATCACTGCCACCTTTGCCGGCAATGACGAGTTCAAGCCGGGAGCGGCAAAGATGTTTGTCACCGTTGAGGCCAAGCAGCCGCTGAAGACTCCTGTGGTGACTCCGCCGGGCGGCACGTTCGACGCTCCGCAGGAGGTCACGGTGACTACCGATGACGAGAATGCCGTGACGATATGGTATTCCACCGAGGCAAAGGATGCCGAGGAATTCCAGGATGACTATACGAAGAGCACTGTAGTGGAAGGCAAGACCACCTCGTTTACTATAGACAAGAGCTGCACTCTGTATGTCATGACACGTGGATACAACCAGAACAGTGAGGTCGTTACGGCGCAGTTCGTCATTAACGAACCGCTGAAGGCCGATTTCACCACCGACAGGGCGGCGACGTCATACTACGACCAGGGGTTTGACTCTGCAGAGGAGATGAATGATTGGACAGCAGACAACGGATGGAATCTTGTAAACAAGAAGTTCAGTTCTATAAAGGCAGACGATGCATATTCCATCGCAATATCCTATAATGCTCAGGAAACGGGCAAGGCAAAGCTCACGAGTCCGGAGCTGACAATAGAGGAGGGGAGCAACGTTGAATTCTACGCATACTTCCAGGCACCATACCTCGTTTTCGGCAAGTGGACATTCAACATCATTGATACAGAAACCAATGAGAGCGCCACTCTGCTGAATGCTTTCGACTGGGCGCAGGATAATTCTTATACAGGACCTGGCTGGAATAAATTCTCGTTCGACCTTGCTGCATACACAGGCAAGAAAGTGAAGTTCGTGTTCGACTATCCGTTTGGAGGCGAGGATCTTGCCCTTGATGGTTTCCGCCTTGTCAAGTCAGACCCTGCCGCAGCAGATGAGATTCATATCTTCGAAGGTGAGAGCATAACGTTCAAGAGTCTTGCCAAGGGCAGTCCGGAGACGCTGCAATGGGAATTCCCTGGTGCTGACACGGAGACCTCTGCAGAGGAGAATCCTGTGGTGAGATACAACGTGGCAGGAACCTATGATGTCACTCTCACCGTGAAGCGTGGTGACGAAAGCGACAAGATGGAGCGCAAGGGTCTGGTGGTGGTTTCACAGAAAGCTCCAACGGCTCTCATCGGATTGCCGGAAGAGGGATATGAGAGTCCGTGGGTTGGCGTGTTCGTGCCTACAGACGTTCCGGTGACGTTCCGCGACCTGTCAACTGGAAATCCTACGGAATGGAACTGGGTGTTCCAGTTTGCCGACAAGGAGACGAGCACGGAGCAGAATCCTACGGTGACGTTCATCAAGAAGGGCACCGTCAGCGTGGGCCTGACTGCGAAGAATGCCGCCGGACAGAGCAACGACGTATTGCAATATGCGGTGCAGGCAGGTGGCGCACAGTATGTGTGGAATATCAGCAGCGAGGAGAACAAGAGTCTTGAGAAGATCACTCTGGGCTGGTATGGCAACTATGCCGGTAGCAACTGGCTCGGCATCAACAAGTTTGCAGAGAAATACAAGGCGCCTCTGGCGAATGCCACCATTTCAGAGGTTGCGGTATACTTCGCTTCGGTAACGGCTCTCGATGCCGATTGTCCTATCGTGCTCACGGTGAATGCCGTGGCAGACAACGGTGAACCGGGAGAGGTGCTCGCCACATCTACGGTAAAGACGGCAGACTTGCAATATAGCGACGACGACTATCTTGCCACCAAGTTCAATCTCGACACTACGGTGGACCTGAAGGCCGGCGAGGAGTTCTTTGTAGTGGTGGGACCATTCCCTAACTCTTCTCTCGAAGAATCGCCGTATACCAGCGACGACATCTCCATCTTCTGTCTGCGCCGTGGTGAAGGCAACAAGAACACGGCATGGCAGCTCGTGGAGGATCAGGACGAAAATGGCAACGGACTCGGCTCCTTCAAGTGGTTTGAGAATACCGACGACCCTACGTCGATGGCTATCGCTCCATGTGTGGAATACAAGGGCAAGATGGACGGCATAGTGACCGCCGGCTCTGATGTGCAGCAGAATGCCAAGGTGGTATCGGTATATACTGTCAGCGGACAGCTGACTGACGCTCCTCGTCATGGCGGAATGTATATCGTGAGATATTCTGATGGCACTTGCCGCAAGGTGATGTGGAAGTGATTCTTGGCGAGTAGACAAGTAAACAAGTAGACGAGCAGACAAGGAGATTAGTATTGCTTGTGATAGCAAGTTTTCAATACTAATGTTCTTTGTCTACTCGTCTTTTTGTCTCTATGCCTCTTGTCTACTCGTCAACTTGTCAACTCGTCTACTTATAATAATGTGCATAGTTGAAGAAAGGTTCCGTGACGATGTTTTCGGCATCTTCCGTGAATGTGTGGCCGTAGGGGTCGCGGGCTATTATCCTTATCTTGGATTCGGCGCTCTTCGGCTCATAATAATATAGGTGGTTCATGATGAGATAGCTGTTCTGCTTGCTGATGAAGCGGAAGCTCGTTGCCACGGCATATTTGTGGTGGTAGCCGGTGGCGAAGGCGTCCTGTCCCTTTGAGTTGATGCGCTGCATGGGATATTCCACTCCGTTCTCTTCAGCAGTGATGCGCCAGCGGGAGTCGGCATTGAATACGTTGGCTACTATTATCCTGCGGTCGCGAGGAAGGTCCCAGTCGGCGGCATAAGACTCGCCGTTGAAGTCGGTGTCGGCATGAAACAGTGTCATTTGCTTGTGGGCGTCCCAGAAGGTGCCTTTGTAGTAGCAGCTCACCATGCGGCCGCCTCTGAATGTGTAAACGTAATATCCGTTCGGAGTACCGCAGATGTTGATGTTCGACTGCCAAATGTTTCCGCAGGCGGCGGCATGGCAGTGTTCTATCACGTGGTGACCGTCAATCTCCGTCTCGTGGTTGATGGCGAAATGCGTGTGTCCGCAGAACAGCTCGTAGCCTCCGCTGAATTCTCTGAGCAGCGAGAGCAATGCCGGCAGGCGCGATGATGAGTAGTGGCCCTTCTCATGAGCGGCGCTGAGAGGACGGGCTTTGCCGAAGGGACTGGTGCCGAAGGTGAAGGGGATGTGGTAGCATAGCACCACCTTCTTGCTCTTGGGCGTCAGCGCCAGGTCTTGTCGCAGCCATTTCATCTGACTGTCGGAGAGTTCACCGGGCGAATAGTATGAGGCGTATTTGCCGTGGAACCTCACGTTGTTGAAACACACATAGTGTTCGTTGCCGCGGTCGAACGAATAGTCTGTCGGTCCCCATGCCTCTTCCCATTTGTTCAGATATTCCGGGTTGTTGTCCTGGTCGTGGTTGCCGATGACGGAGAATATCCTCATCTTCGACGAACCGAGAACTTCTCGTATCTGCTGTTCGAGCATCGGGTTGAAACCGCCGTAGTATTGCACGTCGTCGCCCATGCTGAGTCCGTAGATCGGCGTTTCTTGTGGCAGCGAACGTATCGTGCGTCTTATGTCTGCCATCGTTTCCGTGGCAAACCTCTCCACATCGCCGATTTCCAGCGGCTTGTCGTCGGGACCGTTGTAGTAGGGGTTGAAGTCGTTGGTCACCTGTGGATCGCCAAGCACTATCATCTTGTAGTATTTCTCCACTCCTCCCTCCAGCTTCTTCAGCGTGAAGCTGTATCGTGTCACACCTTTGATGATGGGCTTGTAGAAATGTGCGGTGTGGTCTTTTGCAGAGTGTACGGGCACCTCGCAGTCTGCCGGCACGGTGAAGAATACGAAGCGTGCCGTGGATTCGTTGGGCAGTTTGTAGCGTCCCAGCGAGTCGGTGGCGGCGCAGTCGATGCCGTTGCTCACCACTACGCCCGCCATCGGATTGCCTTCCGTGTCGGTCACGGTGCCGTTTATGAACGGTGGGGTGGTGGGCTCCTTCTTTTCCTCTGGTTTCTTCTCTTCCGGTTTCCTTTCCGGTGCCTGCCTTTTCCTTGTCGCTATGCGGCGCACGGCGGTGGGCTTCTGTGGAAGCTCCTCTTCCATCCGCCAGCGCAGGGCATAGACTATTGCCGCTGCGCAGCATACGGCAGCGAGTATGGCGATGATCATATATTTGTTCTTCATTTACAGTATGCTCCTTCCTTGTTCTTCTTTTTGCTTGTCGTTGCGATACAATCCTGCAAATTTATGAAAAATATCGGTTCCAGAATCAAGGTTATAGATAAAAAAAGAAACAAAAAATGCAGGCAACATTGTAAATATACTAATTATGATTACCTTTGCATGAATTTGCAAGTTTTTTGAAACAATCGATAAAACATCAATCGTAATGAAAAGAAATGAAATCTGCTACATCGTTGTTGTGGCTGTTATCGGCGTGTCGCTGTTGTTGGGATTCGCCGAAGAAGTGTTCGGACTCGACATGGGTTCGCTGTCGTGGATAGCACATTGGGTGTCGTCGCCGGTGGCTCTTGCCATCGGTTTCGCCTTCGCGTTGCTGCTGGGCAAGGCGTTCCCGGTGTTCAACAAAACGATGTCGAAGAAGCTCCTTCAGTATTCCGTCATCGGACTCGGTTTCGGAATGAATGTGGACAAGGCGCTCGCCTCTGGCAGCGAGGGAATGATATTCACAGTGGTCAGCGTGTTCGGCACGCTCGCCCTGGGATGGCTGTTCGGCAGGAAACTGCTCGGTGTGGACTCGCAGACGAGCTATCTGCTCAGTTCCGGCACGGCGATATGTGGTGGTTCGGCGATAGCTGCCGTAGGTCCTGTCATCAAGGCTAAGGCTGAGAGCATGTCGGTGGCGCTCGGCGTGGTGTTCGTGCTCAATGGCATAGCGCTATTCATCTTCCCGTCCATCGGCGATGCCTTGGGGATGACGATGAAGCAGTTCGGAATGTGGGCGGCGATTGCCATCCACGACACCTCTTCCGTAGTGGGAGCCGGTGCGGCATACGACCAGATGCATCCCGACCTGGTGGCGAGCCAGGGCGTGAGCGCATTGGAGGTGGCTACCACCATCAAACTGACGCGGGCGCTGTGGATAGTGGTTCTCGCTCTGGTCACTCCGTTCTTCTTCCGCCGTTCGCTGGCTCAGACAGATGGGGCTTCGAAACCATGGTATAGCTGTGTGCCTCGCTTCATCATCTGGTTTGTGGTGGCGATAATCTTCAATACCTACATATTGAGCAATGCCTCGCTGATCGGTGATGCTGCAGCGTCGGTGGGTGGTGAGTTCAGCGGTGCCGTGGCGAAACTCGCCAAGCATCTCATCACTCTCTCGCTGTTCTTCATCGGAGCGTCGCTCACCAGGGAGACGCTGCGCAGCGTTGGCATCAAACCGCTCATACAGGGCGTGCTGCTTTGGGTGAGCATCAGCTGTGTCAGTCTTGCCTATATCTTTTGGGTGGGATGAGGCTGATCTGTTATCACTGACGGCATAATGACCGTCTGAAACTGAAAAAAAATGGGGGATGACCGGTCGCATTGACTGGTCATCCCCCTTGTCGATATTACATTGAACGGCCTAATGACCGATTTGGGTTTATTGTTTGTCCGCCATGTCTTTTCTGCGGCACGATACCAGATGGCGTCTACAGCGTTTACAGACTTCCCACCACGGTCTTGGCATCGTTGCCCTCGAAAACGCAAACGCTGCTCACTGGCTGATAGCTCATGTGTGAGTATTGGAACAGCTGCAGGGCGGCAAACTCGCTGTCGGCAGAATGACACTCCTCGAGGAGATAGTTGCCGAGCGTGGTGGTGGGCAGTTTGCCGATGGCTGCCAGCAGTGATGCCTGCTTGTCGGCAGAGGCCTTGAGCGCACGCTCTATCTTGCCTCCTGCTTCGGCGGTGTATTCGCGCTTTGAACCGCTGATGAGGCTGCCTGTGGCGTCATACTTCGTCTTGGAACAGAGTCCGAAAAATGATTTTGTCGTTGATATACGGTTGTCTTTGGCAAGGTCTTTCGACATTGCCAGATTGTTGAATCTTGCCATTTTGTTGTTTCTTTTGATTTCTGGTTTGTTATGTTTGTTCCCATACGGTCATCGGCAGTAATCCCTTGTTTCATTACTGCTTGCTGTGTGTCTGACGACCGGTCCGGATTTTTCCTTTTTCTCCCTCTTGTGGCTATGACAACGGTCATTGAGCCACCCATGCCAACCGGCATGACGGGAGCTAACAAATCAGATGCCGCAGCGTCAGCACATAATACGCTGACGAGGGCGCTGCCGTTATCCGCCGGGATGTGCGAATGCCAAGTCCGCGGTAGTGGCAGAAAGAATTCTTTTGGATATGAAACAAAGTGTTTGGCCTGGCCGTGGAGTGCAGCGTGTTGTAGAAATTAGATGATGACGGCACCACGCGCTCCGGCCTTGAGCAGCAGAGGTGGGCGAGTTCGTTGGCATTGCTGAGCACCGCCTGCTGGTTGCTTGTCTGTTCCACGAGCATTTCGGTCTCTTTCCGCTTTCCGTCATCATCATGATGACCGGAGGCGAAAGCCGGCGTCATGCCACTCATTGCGAGTGTCGCGACGATAAACAATATTTTCAACCATCTCTGCATTCTGCCTGCAAAGATAATGCAAACCGAGTGCAATACAAAATGAAAGGCCAAAAGACTTTCATTTTTATTGCCGAGGTGCCGCTTATCTTATCCAAAGATAATGCAAACCGAGTGCAATACAAAATGAAAGGCCAAAAGACTTTCATTTTTATTGCCGAGGTGCCGCTTATCTTATCCAAAGATAATGCATTTCCGAGCGTGAGGATTTTATCTAAACCGAGCGGAGAATACGATTTCATTGATAATGAAATCTTCAGAATCTATTTATTTTTTATCCCGATGTTCCGCTTATTCCAAAGATAAGAGCGATAAACAGGAAAAAACCAAGGTAGATGATTTTCCTGCTGACATCAGCCCCTCTCGTTCTCCCCCATAGGGGAGATGCATGTTACTTCTGTTAGTGTCAAGTTATTGATATTCAGGTGTCTATAGACGGCAATCAGACAGCCATTGGTATCAGTCCCTCCCCTTCGGGGGAGGTTAGGTGGGGGCTGATGCCAATAGCCGGAGTAATATGTTCCTTCACTTGGGGAAGGTTAGGATTGGTTTGAGGTTAGGTGGGGGCTGATGCCAATAGCCGGAGTAATATGTTCCTTCCCTTGGGGAAGGTTAGAGTGGGCTTGTGGTTAGGTGGGACTGATGTCAGAGAACTTGTCATAAGAGAAGTTACCAGGAAAATGAAGTGCTCCAGCACTTGCTCGAATAAGTCCATAATGAAATCCAAGAATCATTGCCAAAATATAACCCGTTGGCGGAATTGATTTAGTGCACTTAATCCTAATGTCAGTTTGTTCTAAAATGGGCACGACGCTTGCCCAAGTGGGGAAAGCACGTTACCCAACATGGGCACGCTGCTTGCCCCTGTTGGGCAGATTTGCTGTCAGACTCATGCCCAATATGTTAATGTTGTAATACTCATATTCCTGTTTTCAGTATTCTGCCAACGCATACAAATCTTGTCGTCTGAATTTCTCTCATCAGCAAACCATCCAGACAATTGGCTGACAGTCGTAAGGTGGTCAACTATTGACTGTCAGAATATTACAACAAAAAACCAGACAGTCTGACAGCTTTTCAGAAATTCTTGGTTTTTCTAAGAATCAGCGATATGTGCAACTTTCACTCATATTGATTAAATTAATTCCGCCAACGGGTTGAGAAGAGCCTGTCCTTATGTGATTCCCAAAAGTCCTACTGGTCGGCAATATTTCTTTTCCGTTGATATGCGTTTTTCTTCATAAAACTTTGCAGGTAGCCATAAAATTCTTACTTTTGTGGAAACTTAAACCCGAATCGGCCGTTAGGGCTTGCTTGGATTTTGTTATTTTAGAAGAGTGGATTTTGTTTGGCTTTTAATGAGTAATAGCGAGCTATTACGAATTAAAAACAGACAAAAGGCGCCTTATAAAAAACTAAAGACTGCAAGCAGTAATTAAAAAATACAATAAACGGCCTAATGACCGATTTGGGTTAAAAAAGGAACAGACTTTGAATATAATACAACATACCCAAACGATAATGCGCGGAATGTCGTCGTCAGCCCTCATTCTGCTCTTGGCGGTGGCCACTATTGCCGTCGTGTCTTCATGTGGCGGATCACACCGCTATCCACAGGAACTCTCTGCCGTAGACTCCATCTGCAAGGACAGTGCCGAAGTGGCGATGTCGCGTCTGCAGGCGCTGTCGGAAAAATACGACCAACCCTCGGCGGATGCCTACGACCGCAATTATTATCTGCTGCTGAAGGTGAAAGCGGCAAACAATGCCTACCAGCCCCTGGCGGACAGCACGATATTCCATGTGCTCGACTTCTTCAGGGGGACGGCGGAAAAGGACAAGCTCTGCCAGTCGTATTATTACCTCGGCAAATACTACATAAAAAAGAACGATGCCCCTCAGGGTCTGGAGAATTTCCAGAAGGCACTCGACCTGACAGACGAGAACACTCCTCTGTATTTCCGCAGCTGTATATATAATCAGATGGGAAAACAATTCTTGTATCAAGGTATGTACGACAAGGCTTTGGTAATGTACAAGGAATCATATTCCTGCGATTCAATCCAGAAAGATTCGATAGGAATGCTGTTTGGAATGAGAGATATAGCATCTCTATACAGTTTCAAGAAAGATTATCCTAAATCTCTTTCCATATTGAAACAAGTTTATCGTGATTGTAAGAGATTCAATGCCAATCTCCTGCAGAGTTCGATATCCCATTCGTTAGCGGTATGTTATGACGATATGGATGATGAAAAGAATGCCAAACGCTACTTGTATGAAACTCTGAGTCATTTGCCTGCTTCCATCAAGGCTTCAGTTTATGGCTTGGCGGCAGACATATACCACAAAGAGAACAGGATGGATTCGGTGTGTCATTATAGTAGCTTGTTGATTGAAGAAAGTGATATTTATGGCAAGCAGAAGGCGGCTAAATATCTGTGTCAATATTATCTTGGCAACAGGAATAATGCTGAAGCTTTATTCTATAATAATGAATACAAGACATTTTCGGATTCAATAAACGAAATCAACGCCGTCGAGACGGTAGCGAAAATGAATGCCGTTTACAATTTTAATCAGAAAGAAAAAGAGAAAATGCAATTGGAAATAAAGATGAAAGAGAGGACACTCCTATATTCCATTTGTGTTTCATTCTTTTTGTTGGGCATGGCGTTCTTCATATATAGAAGTGAAAAGAATAAAAAGAAATACTTGCAGTTTAAACTTATTAGCGAAAATCTAAAGAGGATACTGGATGACCAAAAGAGTAAAGAGGCGCAAGACGCTGATAATGCAGTATGCTGCCATGGTGAGAATTCTGTGACATCAAAAGAGGCGTGTGAAACCTCAGGGGTTGACAGCAACAATGACAAGGTGATTTCTTATAATTGCGTGATTGTTGAGGCAATACAGAAAAGAATTGAAGAGAAAAAGAATTTGACAGCCGAAGATTGGAAATTTATTGATTTGAACATTAATAAAGCTTACCCTGGATTTAAAGAGAAATTATACAGTCGCTGTAACTTAAAGAGCAGTGATTATAAAATTTGTATTCTTGTAAAACTGGAATTCCAGAACTCAGTTATCTCTATTTTGATGAACAGAAGTGAGCCTGCTGTTTCTTTAAAACGAGCCAAATTGTTTTTTAAGTTGACACAAAAGGAGGGAAAGGCCAAAGATTTCAATGATTTTATAAAGTCTTTATAATCAGCGTATTAAGATTGAAAATAAAAGAAAATTAAAAGTGGTTGTCAGAGCTGTATAGAAAAATAAAATATTTTTAAAAGCACTTTTTTTCATAAGCATATTTATCTTTTTTATTTTTGTCATAGAATTTTAAAAACACACATTTATGGACATAATAAAAAGGAAGCAAATCTTGGCAATAGTCCTTTGTGGCTTTTGCTTTTCATCCTCTTATGGTTATAAGGATGATGTCGTTTTGAATATTGATTATAATAAGGAAGTTGATTCTGGTCACCCCTGTGGCCATCCGTCCGTGTCTTACGACGATGATGAGATAACCATCAAGTCAGACTCCACCATATATGATGTCAGCGTGGTGGTAAAAGATCAGTATGGAAATGTGATGCACCAGTCCACCCAGACGGTCGGTTCAGAAGGTACTGTAATATATGTACCCGATACAGGCGGCGACAGCGAGAAGACAACGATAGACCTTTATTACGACAGAAAACATCTTAGCGGATATTTCAATTAGTCATCTGAAAGTCTTATATGCTAGGCTAATTTGAAATACTATAAACTCAAAAACAAGAAAAAACATGAAAAACAGAGGACTGCACATAAGAGAAGGACCGCTTTCATTATAGACAGATGAGAAGAGTCAGCAAAGTATAATATGAAAAACATGTCTAATAACATAAGACCGTTAAGTCTTATTTAAAACTGATGAGAATATGAAAAAATATTTATTGTTATCATTTTGCTTGATTTGCAGCTGCATTTTAAATGCGGTTACAATTAAGACAGTCAAGGTCGATATAAATATGACCAACTTGTCATTCCCACGTGATGCTTATGGCCAAATACAGATTATCCCTGGAGGTGATACCTTTGTTTTTGACGAAGGTGAAAATATGCCATGTTTGCCATATTATCCGATAAGCGTATATATTCCGGGTGGCAATCAGTATGTAGATGCAGAGCTGAGATATAATCAGACGCTTGTTTTCAACAATTGCACTTTGGCTCCAGCACCAAAATCGGTAACGACATCACAGCTTCTGCAAGACGAACCAAGCCGTGTCTCACGTTTCGACAAGGATGTCTATCCTAAAAACAACATGCGATATGTAGGCAAAAGCCAAGTTGGCGAAGCGTGTGTCCTTTACTTCAAAATCTGTCCTTTTACCTATGACAACAGAAGCAAAAGGCTTTTCTTGCTTACCAATATCCAGTTGGACGTTCAGCTTGAAGATGTGATGGGAGTGACGTCTGAAGATTCTGACAATTCATATTCCGTTGATAATCCCATGATCAAAGACTTGGTGCTCAATCCGGAAGACATATACTTTGGCGGCCTCACAGTACCTGACGCTTCAAGGCCTTTGGATTATCTGATATTGACCAACAGGGAGTTGGCAGGAGCCTTTACCAAATTGGCAGAATGGAAAAAGCAGAAGGGTGTCTGGACTGAAATTATGACGATTGAAGATGTCGAACGTATATACGACGGTGATTCACCCCAAAAGAAAATAAAGCAATGTCTATTTGACATGTATTTGCATCGTGGTCTGAAATACGTACTCCTCGGTGGTGATGACACAATCATACCTGTAAGATACTGCAAAAGCAGGAGAAGGTTCAAAGATGGCACAGACATTCCCACAGACATGTATTACTCATGTTTCGGCCAACCGTTCGACTGGGATGCAAATGGGAATGGAATATACGGTGAGCCGTCAGACAGTATAGACATGCTGCCAAGTATCTATCTGTCGAGGGTTCCAGTCAGGACTTTTCCTGATGCGGAAAATTTCGCTGATAGAATCATGTCATATGAGAAGATGCCAACCCCGAGTGTTTGGAACAACAAGATGCTGATGTGTGGACACAAACTTGAGAATTACAAGAACGGACATTCCGATTCGGAATTGAAGGGAGATAAATTATACAATGACCATATTAAAGCCCTTTGGAACGGAGAACGGAAAAAGCTCTATGATACATACAATGATTTTGGATATGAAAGAGTATGGTGGGGGGCTATCCAGGAGCAACTCTCGACCGGATATGCATTCGCTGATTTTATAATGCACGGTGCACCATGGTGTTTTGCAATGGATAATGACGGCCATTATGACACAAATGACGCTGCGGGACTGACGAATCCAGGTTATACGATTATAACAACCAATGCATGCTCAACCAACGCTTTTGACGACAGTGTCCTTGGCGAAGAATATCAAGACCCTTGCCTTAGTGAAAGCCTTATACGAAATGCAAACAGTGGAGTCATCGCATATCTTGGCTGCTCAAGGGAAGGGTGGTACTATAGAGGTTTGAACTGGGAAAAGACTCTCGGTCCTTCACTTCAATACGAATCGAGATTCTACAACAATCTTTTCTCTACTCAGTATGAAGATAAGAACTGGGGCAAGATAGTAGCATTGTCAAAAGCAGAATTGATTGCAAATTGTGAAAGCGACAACGAACTCAGATGGGTACAATTCGGATTGAATCCAATAGGCGACCCAGAAATGCCTGTATATACGGATACACCAAAGACCTTTCCAAAGGCCAAAGTCAATATGGCTAAAGGCAAGATCAATATAGATACGGGCGTAGATAGTTGTACGGTCTGCATAATGAGCCGTTTGGACGGTGGTCAGTCATATTATAAAGTTCTGCATAATGTCAGAAATGCCAATCTCGATTATAATGTAGACTCCCTGTCTTTGTGTATTAGCAAGCAGAATTATGTTCCGAATCTTATCCAAGACGCTTGGAGCTATGGCTTGATTTCTGGTCCTCCAGTATCAGGTGGACTGATAATAGGCGCAGGAAAAGATGCAATTAACGGTGATTTGTCCATCAAATATAAAGTCGGTAAGAAAAGCAAAGGTGCCAAACTCGTTATTTCTTCTTACGATGGTGCAGAATCAAAGACATACGATGCACCTGTAGAAGAAAGTAAGCTTGATATCAGTTCAAGTGCTTTGAAAAAAGACATATTGACAATATCTTTGTTCGTGGATTCTAAGTTGGCGGACTCTATTTCTTTCAATAACAAATAATAAAGAGGATGATATTATGAAAAAGATTTTATTCTTGATTATTGCGCTGACATCATGTCTGTCGGTAAGCGCCCAGGATTACAAGAACATACTCACGGAGGGCAAAAGATGGAAAGTGCTGGTGCGGCATTGGCCGCATGAAGATATGTATTTGGACTTCAGGGTGTCTGGAGATACTATTGTCGATGGCAGGAACTGCAAAAGGATTACCAACGACCAGGGCAAAACACATACATTTGCGGCATACGAAGAAGACCGGAAACTGTATTATATGGACTCTGGCAAACCTTCGCTGCTGCTGGATATGGCAGTTAAGACCGGTGATGACGTCTTGGGCTATGGAGAAGGTGGAAACACCACCGTTGACGAAATCACAGTCAAAGGTGTGAATCGCAAGCGCATCATTATTGAAAGCCCTGGGAACGAGACCGTTTGTTGGGTAGAGGGCATTGGCTCCAATATTGACACTTGGATTTACGGACCGGAAAAGGTTATCGGCATGACCAGTTACCTCATTGAATGCTACGACAATGACGAACTGATATTCTCACAGTCGGACTTCGGCGTGACGTTAGGTGTGAATGCTGCCACCCAAGAACGTAAGAAATTTGGAACGATGTATTCCATCAGCGGAATGAAACTGAAAGAAGCTCCAGCCAACGGCATGTATATCATGGACGGCAAGAAGGTAGCGAAATAACAATTAAGCCAAAACAGGGAAATGACTCCCCGCCTTTTCACAAGCATCCCTGATGATGCGCATGAGAGGGTGGGGAGTGTTGTATCTATGGGGCATGAAATAATGTCGTAGAAAGGGCGGCAGAAGTGGAAAATACCGCTTCCTGTCTGACAAGATGTCATATCTTTGGCATAATGTGACATTGGCACAGGCTTTGCAAAATGATTGACAGATTGCGAAAGCAGTCTGAGAAATCAGTTAACAAAGAAATAATAAAAAATAGATACAATTATGGGAAAGATTATTGGAATCGACTTGGGTACAACAAACTCATGTGTTGCAGTGTTCGAAGGTAACGAACCGGTAGTAATCGCTAACAGCGAAGGTAAACGCACCACTCCATCAGTGGTAGGTTTCGTAAAAGACGGTGAGCGTAAGATTGGTGACCCGGCAAAGCGTCAGGCCATCACAAACCCTAAGAATACGGTTTATTCTATCAAGCGTTTCATGGGTGAGACCTACGCACAGTGTGAAAAGGAAACAGGACGTGTGCCATTCACCGTTGTTAACGAGGGCGGTTACCCACGTGTAGACATCGAAGGACGTAAATATACTCCACAGGAAATTTCAGCCATGGTGCTGCAGAAGATGAAGAAGACTGCCGAGGACTATCTCGGACAGGAGGTGACAGACGCTGTCATCACAGTGCCTGCATACTTCTCTGACTCTCAGCGTCAGGCAACCAAGGAGGCTGGACAGATCGCAGGATTGAACGTTCGCCGTATCGTGAACGAGCCAACGGCTGCCGCTCTGGCATACGGAGTGGACAAGGCTAACAAGGACATGAAGATCGCTGTGTTCGACCTCGGTGGCGGTACATTCGATATCTCTATCCTCGAGTTTGGTGGCGGAGTGTTTGAGGTGCTCTCTACAAATGGTGACACACACCTCGGTGGTGATGACTTCGACCAGGTGATTATCGACTGGCTCGTAAACGGATTCAAGGCTGACGAGGGCATCGACCTCTCTAAGGATCCTATGGCTATGCAGCGTCTGAAAGAGGCTGCCGAGAAGGCAAAGATCGAGTTGTCAAGCTCTTCGTCTACAGAAATCAACCTGCCATACATCACGGCAGAAGGCGGTGTGCCAAAGCATTTGGTAAAGACTCTCACACGTTCACAGTTTGAGCAGCTGGCCCACAACCTGATTCAGGCTTGTCTCGTGCCATGCCAGAACGCTATCCGCGACGCAAAGCTCCAGACTTCAGATATCGACGAGGTAATCCTCGTAGGTGGTTCAAGCCGTATACCAGCAGTGCAGACTCTCGTGAAGAACTACTTCGGCAAAGAGCCTTCAAAGGGCGTTAACCCAGACGAGGTGGTTGCAGTGGGTGCTGCTATCCAGGGTGCCATCCTCAACAAGGAAGAGGGTGTGGGCGACATCGTATTGCTCGACGTTACTCCTCTGACTCTCGGTATCGAGACAATGGGTGGCGTGATGACAAAGCTTATCGACGCAAACACCACAATCCCTTGCAAGAAGAGCGAGACATTCTCTACAGCTGCCGACAACCAGACTGCCGTGACCATCCACGTGCTGCAGGGTGAGCGTCCGATGGCTGCCCAGAACAAGAGTATCGGTCAGTTCAACCTCGAGGGAATCGCACCGGCTCGTCGTGGTGTGCCACAGATTGAGGTGACATTCGATATCGATGCCAACGGTATCCTCAACGTTTCTGCAAAGGACAAGGCCACCGGTAAGGAGCAGGCAATACGTATCGAGGCTTCGTCAGGACTGAGCGAGGATGAGATCAACCGCATGAAGGCTGAGGCTGAGGCTAACGCCGCTGCCGACAAGGCTGAGCGCGAGAAGATCGACAAGATGAACCAGGCTGACTCTATGATATTCACCACAGAGAACTTCCTGAAGGACAATGGCGACAAGATTCCTGCCGACAAGAAGCCAGGCATCGAGCAGGCTCTCCAGCAGCTCAAGGATGCTCACAAGAGTGGTGACGTGGCTGCCATCGACACTGCCATCAACAACCTCAACACCGTTATGCAGGCTGCCTCACAGCAGATGTATCAGGGTGCTCAGGGTGCTCAGCCAGGTGCTGACGCAGGTGCCGGCTTCAACGGAGCCAACGCCGGTGGCACCCAGAACAACGCCGGCTCACAGAGCAACGGTGCCGACGACGTTCAGGATGCAGACTTCGAGGAGGTCAAATGAGACCAATAAGTAAAGACATAACAAAACACTATCAAATAGCGTGTAGCTCAATGAGTTACACGCTATTTGCATTTTATAGGCTCATGTTTTCTATGTGCTTATTATTCCTTTTTTTACGGCTTTTTTGTTACATACGTGTAGCACGACAAAAATGTCGACCAAGTTCGACTAATTACGACTTATCCATACTTATTACGGGTCACCAGTAAAACCCTGTGTTGAATAGTTAACAGGATTTGCTTTATTCTCG
>ERZ780141.1083-NODE-1083-length-17126-cov-4.251831_pt1 | contig 17126 bp, 16 predicted proteins | sample MGYA00433080_ERZ780141 | MGnify/ENA primary metagenome ERZ780141 (study PRJEB29588, sample SAMEA2154047) | human gut metagenome | biome: human gut; feature: human-associated habitat; material: faeces | place: Denmark | collected 2008/2010 ... | reverse complement strand
GCCGTCCGCAATTGGCGCAGAAGCCGGTTCCTTCTCCTTTTTGTGCCCCGCAGGCAGCGCAAAAAGCGTGGTCGTCATTTAACTGCGCTCCGCATTTTTTACAAAACATACATACACTTCCTTTTATTTTTTATCGTTTTTGTACAACAAGGTTAACATATCATCACTTTTTTGTCAACAAATTTGCAACAAATCGTTGAAAATTGTCAAAATCCGACGTTTTCATAGATTTTAAATAACAAATAAAACCCCCGTTTCCTCTTTAAACAGGGGAACGGGGGTTGTTAAACGTGTTATTTTCGGGTAAGACGCTTATTTTATGACGTCCTTACCGCCCATATACATTCTGAGCGGCTCGGGGATGCGCACGGAGCCGTCTTCATTGAGATTGTTCTCAAGGAAGGCTATGAGCATTCTCGGCGGAGCAACGACGGTGTTATTAAGAGTATGTGCAAAATAGTTGCCGTTTTCGCCCTTAACCCTTATGCCGAGTCTTCTTGCCTGAGCGTCGCCGAGGTTTGAGCATGAGCCAACCTCAAAATATTTTTTCTGACGCGGAGACCAAGCTTCAACGTCAAGGCTTCTGACCTTCAAATCGGCAAGGTCGCCGGAGCAGCACTCAAGGGTGCGCACCGGTATATCGAGCGAGCGGAAGAAATCAACGGTGTTGTTCCAGAGCTTTTCGTACCACATATCGCTGTCCTCAGGCTTACAGACAACAACCATTTCCTGCTTTTCAAACTGATGTATGCGGTATACGCCTCGCTCCTCTATGCCGTGCGCGCCGACCTCCTTGCGGAAGCAGGGCGAATAGCTTGTGAGAGTTTTGGGAAGCTCCGCTTCGGGAGTTATGGTGTCTATAAACTTGCCTATCATCGAATGCTCCGACGTACCTATAAGGTAGAGGTCCTCGCCCTCGATTTTATACATCATATTTTCCATTTCGGAGAAGCTCATAACGCCGTTAACAACATTTCCTCTTATCATAAACGGCGGAACATAATATGTGAAGCCTCTGTCTATCATAAAGTCGCGCGCATATGAGAGCACCGCAGAGTGGAGTCTTGCAATATCTCCGCAGAGATAGTAAAAGCCGTTGCCGCTCGTTTTTCTTGCGGAATCAAGGTCGATTCCGTGGAGCTTTTCCATAATGTCTACGTGATAGGGAATCTCAAACGGCGGAACATACGGCTCACCGAAGCGTTGAAGCTCTACGTTTTCGCTGTCGTCCTTGCCTATCGGAACATCGTCGCCTATGATGTTAGGTATAACCATCATTCTCTTTTTGATTTCTGCGGAGAGTGTTTCCTCGCTGCCCTCGAGCTCTTCAAGCTCCTTTGCGAGATGCGCAACCTTTTGTTTTGTCTTTTCCGCTTCCTCGCGCAGACCCTTTGCCATAAGGCCGCCTATTTCCTTGCTTATCTTGTTCCTTGAGGCGCGGAGCTCATCGGCTCTCTGCTTTGACTCACGGAACTTTTTGTCAAGCTCTATTACCTCGTCTACAAGCGCGAGCTTTTCCTCCTGGAATTTCTTTTTGATGTTCTCTTTTACGAGATCCGGATTTTCTCTTACAAGCTTAATATCAAGCATTTTTCTTCCTCCGAAAAATTAAAATTCAAATTATTCAAGTGCTTCAAGCTGCTCTGCAAGCTTTTTTAAATCGTCCTTGCCGAAGAACTCTATTTCTATGCTGCCGCCCGAACCCTTGCCGTTATATACCTTAACTCTGCGTGCCAAAACTCCGGCCAGCGCAAGCTCGACCTCGTCGTAAAAGGTGTCGCGTTTTTTCTTTCTCTTTACCGCCGCCGTGCCGCCGTTTCCGGCTTTTTTGGCAAGTCGCTCCGTCTCGCGGACGGATATGCCGTTTTTGACTATCGTATCGGCTATACTTTTCATCTCGGCCTCGTCCTCAACGGCCAAAAGCGCCCTCGCGTGACCCATTGAGATTTTACCGTCCTTCAAAAGGGAACCGACGCTGTCGGGAAGATTTAAAAGCCTGAGTGAATTTGTAACCGCCGTACGCGATTTTCCGAGCTTTTGAGCCGCCTGTTCCTGAGTGAAGCCGAAGGTGTCGATAAGGGTTTTTATACCCTCCGCCTCCTCTACGGCATTGAGGTCCTCACGCTGCAAATTCTCGATAAGAGCAAACACACCCTCCTCTTCGTCGGTCATCTCGCGAACGGTAACGGGAACTTCATAAAGCCCCGCAAGCCTTGCCGCGCGGAAGCGACGCTCGCCTGCGACAAGACGGTAGCTGCCGTCGGGCATTGGTCTTACCAAAAGCGGCTGCAAAACCCCATGCTCTCTTATGCTGTCGGCGAGCTCCGAAAGAGACTCCTCGCTGAAGGTCTTTCTTGGCTGACCGCGGTTCGGCTCAATATCGTTTATCGAAAGCGTCGCCTTTTCTCCGAGCTCGTCATCCATGGTGTTTGACTGCATTAGTGCCTCAAAACCCTTGCCGAGCCCGCCTTTTCTGGCTGCCATCTTATTTCCTCCCCTGCTTTGTTTCGTTGTATTTTTCAACGTCTTTTTTATTCTCGGTCTCAAAGAGACTTTTCTGCATATATGAAATTACGACGTCCTTTTCGTCGTTTCTCGCGACTATAACGTAAACGTCCATATATTCCCAAATTGTTTCGCGCTTGCCTATTTCGCTCTGTATCTCTATTCCGTCGGGACCGTAGATGCCGCGGAAAATAGTGACGGCGTTCTGATATGAAACTCCGTCGGACGAGGATACCACATACTGCACCTCGACAAGCTGATTGTTTGTATTGAAGATGTAATAAACAACTCTGTCGAGTCCGTTTTTAAATTCGTTTACCTTTACGTCCTCGGTCAAAAACATCTTATCGTTTCTTGCGTAAACCTGTGCCGCCTTGCCTACGGAAACCTGAACCTGGTCGGTTGTCATTCCCATCTGTACGCCGTAAAAGGTGAATTTATCGGGCTCAAGCTTGATTTCGCCTCTTTGAGAATTGGCGGTCTCTGCCTTTTCGCCCGTCACGCCCGACGGCTCAAAGGTGCGCTTTTTCCCGCACGAGGTCAGCAAAAGTGATACGACAAGTATAAGAACAGATACGGATGCGATAGTTCTCCTCATTAGTTTTCCCTCGCTTGCTTTTTAATGAATTCCTCCGCAAAATCCGCATAAGCCGCCGCTCCCTTTGAATTGCGGTCATAATACATTACCGGTTCGCCGAAGCTCGGAGCCTCGGAAAGCCTGACGTTACGCGGTATGGTTGATTTATACACCTTTTGCGGAAAGAACTTCTTTACCTCCGCAACTACCTGCGACGTCAAATTCAGTCTGCCGTCGTACATCGTCAGAAGCACGCCCTCAAGCTCTATCGACGGATTGTAAAGCCTCTTAATCTGACGGACGGTGGACATAAGTTGCGCGAGCCCCTCAAGTGCGTAGTATTCGCATTGTATCGGCACCAAAAAGGTGTCGCTCGCACACAGCGCGTTTATTGTTATTATTCCGAGTGACGGCGGACAGTCAAGGAAAATGTAGTCATAATCCTCCCAGACATCGGTGAGAGCTTTTTTGAGAAGACTCTCGCGCGAGTCCATACCTATCATCTCGACCTCGGCACCGGCGAGGTTCATATCCGACGGCAACAAATCAACATTGCGGAATTTTGTTTTCATAACGACTTCAGAAGCCTTTACGCCGTTTATGAGCATATCATATGTTGAATTTTCAATGTTTCTCTTGCTGATACCGTAGCCGCTTGTGGAATTGCCCTGCGGATCTATATCGGCGAGCAGAACGCGCTTGCCGAGAGCGCCGACTGCGGCGGAGAGATTGACAGCCGTGGTCGTTTTGCCTACGCCGCCCTTTTGGTTTATCACGGAAACGGTCTTTGCCATACCTTATTTATCACTCCTGTTTCAGAGGCTTATACCCCGTTTGAATGCAATATTTAAAGTATAACACAAACATCGCCCAATTCAAAGAGATATTTTATTATTGTGTCAGATTTTCGGTGATATTTTCCGAAAGTCATCGAAGGTTTCACGTGGAACATTGCATTTTCGTTGTTTTTGTCATATTGTTTCACGTGAAACAATATGCGTTTTCCGTACAGTAAAAGCCGCAAAGCAAAACGGCGACCGAAAAGGCCGCCGTTCTGCTTGTGGATGTGGGGTGTGAAAGAGAAGGATATGGGTATTTAAAATGCGGAACGGCAGGGGTAGTACCGTTCGGCGCATTTTACAAGGTTGTCAGACGGCTTCGCCGTCTCCGGGCAGAGAAATTCTTATCTGCTCGATTTTCGGAATACGCACCGTGTATTCAACGTACTCCTCCGTCTCGCTCTTGGCTGCGTCCGCGTCGATACCTGCCCTGCGTATCGCCTCTACCGCGTGATTGAGAGTATTTATAAAAACTCTTATGTCGCGTATGCCTTTAATTGGATTTTTCTTTTTCCTGCGATTGAGCATTTGCTCGATAAGGCGCTCGCTCTCCTGAACATTTAAGTGTCGGTCGGTGATAATTTCGAGCGCCCTCTCGCGCTGAACGTCGTTTTCGAGAGTAAGCAATGCCCTCGCGTGACGTTCGGTAAGCCCGGCTTTTCGATTGTGTACCGCATTTCCTCGGGGAGCCGCAAAAGTCTCAGCTTATTTGAAAGCGTGGACTGCGCCCTGCCGAGCTTATCGGCCGCCTCCTCGCGGCTCATTGAATACTTGTCAACAAGCCTTTGGACCGCTTCGGCCTCCTCAAAGAAGTTGAGGTCCTGCCGCTGCAGATTTTCAATCAGAGATAAAACGGCAGAGCTTTTTTCGTCTGCGTCTGTCTCGATTGCCGGAATTTTTGTAAGTCCGACGAGCCTTGCCGCACGGAGCCTGCGCTCACCGGCAACCAGCTCAAACTTCACGTTTTTACCGTCGGTTCTTCTGCGAACCGTTACGGGTTGAAGTATTCCGTTTTGCCGTATGCTTTGCGCAAGACCCTCAAGCTCGTCGTAATCAAACCGTTTCCTCGGTTGATCGGGGTTCGGCAAAATACTGTCCTGCGGCAGCAGTAGCACCTGTGCCGCAGTTTTGATTTTGTCTTTTGACTTCAAAAAAATCACCTCCGCAGTGCTTGTCCTTGCTTAAAGAATAGCACCGTGAAGGTGTACTTGTAAAGAAAATTCGTTCGTCTAAAATCGCGTATCGGTGCGGTTAAAACCCATTATCCCAAAGGATTTTTAGAAATTTTTGCCGAAGCGCGAGGATATTTTGACGGAGTTTGCGATATCTTTTTTATAATCAATATTCTTCTCCTTGTGTTTTCAACCAAATCAAACACATTGTCCGACTCTATTTTGCCGCCGAGAATACGAAGAGAAGCCGACGCAGAGGAAATTTCGTCATCGGAAAAAGCCGATTTCATAGAGATGAAAGAGCCTCCCTTTTTAATAAAAGGTATGCAATATTCGCAAAGGACGGGCAGAGACGCCACAGCCCTAGCCGTTGCAAAGTCAAATTTTTCGCGGTACAGAGGGTCTTTTCCCGCTTCCTCGGCGCGGCTGTGAAGAATATTGCCGTTTAAGCCGACATTCGAGAGGACGCTTTCTATAAAGGCAAGCTTTTTGCCCGTTCCGTCAAGGAAGGTTACGTCAAGGTCGGGTCTTGCAAGAAGCAGCACAAGTCCCGGAAAGCCTGCCCCCGTGCCGACGTCAATAAGCCTTGCGCCCTCTTTGAAATCGACATATTTAAATACGGAAAGGCAGTCGGCAAAATGCTTTACCGTCATATCGTCCGGCTCGGTTATCGCCGTCAGATTAAATTTTTTGTTGGTTTCAAAAAGCAGCTCGGCGTAAATATCAAAACGTCTAAAGGCGTCGTCGTCGATTTTAACACCCATATTTTCCGCTGTTTTGTAAAGCAAATCTCTGTTTAACATTATTTGCCCTCCTTGGCAAGGTAAATGAGCAAAACCGATATGTCGGCAGGTGAGACGCCGCTTATTCTTGAGGCTTGACCCACATTCATAGGCCGTATTTTAGAGAGCTTTTCTCTCGCCTCAAGCCGCAGTCCGTCTATCTTATTATAATCGGTTTCGGGCGGAATAGCTTTCACCTCGAGACGGCGCATTTCGTTTATCTGTGCTGTCTGCCGCACAATATAACCCTCATATTTAAGCTCAATTTCAACCTGTTCGAATATCTCACGCGGAATATCGGGTCGATTTACGTCGAACGGGGTCAAATCGTCATATGTTATCTGCGGACGCTTTAAAAGCTCAACCTCTTTAACACCGCGCGGCAAGGGAGATGTTCCACGTGAAACAAGCAGCTGCTGCAGCTCGTCCGTCAGGGGAATCGAAGTATCTTCAATCCTTTTGCGTTCCGCTCTTATCATCTCCTGCTTTTTAAGAAGCCGTTGGTATTTTTCTTCGGAGACAAGTCCGATTTCGTAGCCGAGAGGTGTCAGGCGCATATCGGCGTTATCCTGCCTCAGCAAAAGTCTGTATTCCGAACGCGAGGTCATCATTCTGTACGGGTCGGAGCAGCCCTTTGTCACAAGGTCATCTATCAGCGTGCCTATATACGACGATGCGCGGTCAAGTATAAATGGTTCCTTACCCTGAGCCTTCCGCGCGGCATTTATGCCTGCTATAAGACCCTGCGCCGCGGCCTCCTCATAGCCGGAGGAGCCGTTGAACTGCCCTGCGCCGAAAAGTCCGTCGAGGTCGAGAAATTCGAGTGACGGCTTGAGTGCGAGCGGATCCACGCAGTCATATTCAATAGCATACGCGGTTCTCATAACCTCAACGTGCTCAAGTCCCTTTATCGTTCTCAAAAACTTCAGCTGTACCGCCTCGGGGAGTGACGAGGACATTCCCTGCAAATATAATTCCTCCGTGTCGAGTCCGCACGGCTCAACAAAAAGCTGATGGCGTTTTTTATCGGGGAAGTGCATAATTTTGTCTTCAAAGCTCGGGCAATAGCGCGGCCCCACGCCGTGAATTTTTCCGCTGTAAAGCGGCGAATACTGTATGTTATCGAGGATAACCTTTTTTGTTTCGTCATTTGTATACGCTATATAGCAAGCCGCCTTGTTTACTGGCGGAGTGTCGGTGTCAAACGAAAACGGAGTTGTTGTTTCGTCGCCCTCCTGCTTTTCAAGCACCGAAAAATCCACGCTGCGTCGATTTACACGCGACGGAGTGCCCGTTTTAAACCGTCTGAGCGGAATTTTCATATTATAAAGTGCCTTTGAAAGCTCATTAGCCGGGAACATTCCGTCGGGGCCGCTCTCGTAGGAGACGTCGCCTATGTAAACTCTGCCGCCCAAAAATGTTCCTGTCGCAAGAACAACACACTTTGCGCTGTAAATTGCCTCAAGTCGCGTCTTTAATCTCCAAAGACCGTCCTTGCCGCGTGACAAATCGACTATTTCCGCCTGCTTAACGTCAAGGTTTTCCTGAAGCTCCAATACGTGCTTCATATATTTTGAATACTCCCTGCGGTCAATCTGCGCGCGCAGCGAATGAACAGCCGGACCTTTTCCGCGGTTGAGCATACGCGACTGTATCTCGTTTTTGTCGGCAGCTTTGCCCATTTCGCCGCCGAGAGCATCTATTTCTCTTACAAGATGACCCTTTGAAGTGCCGCCTATCGACGGATTGCACGGCATATTGCCTATCCAATCAAGGTTTATAGTAAAAACTATTGTTTTTGAACCGAGCCGAGCCGAGGCAAGACCTGCCTCGATACCGGCGTGACCGGCGCCTATAACGGCAACATCATATTCTTTTGCAAAATATTCCATAATTTATCTCCGTCACTTGCCTACACAGAATTGCGAAAAAATCTCGTTTACCACGCTTTCAGTGGCTTTTTCGCCTGTCAAAACCATAAGATTTTCTATTGCGGAGTCTATGCAGACTTGAATTGCGTCTCTTGTAACGCCTGTTTTCTCGGCATTCTCCGCCTCACAGAGTGCCGAATAAGCCTTTTCGCAGCAGGACAGCTGTCTTTCGTTCATCAAAAGAGCCGCGGTCGTGTCGAAATTTGCCGTACCGAGTATTTTTTCGATTGTCTCACGAAGTAAATCGAGCCCCGAATTATCCTTTGCGGATATATAAACTACATTTTCGAAGTTGCGTTTTATTTCATCTTCGTCGATTTTCGGCTCCAAATCCGTCTTGTTTATAACGGCGAGACAGCTTTTGCCGGAGCACAAATCGAAAATTTCCCTGTCTTCGTCGGAGAGCGCGCAGGACGAGTCAAACACGGCAATGATAAGCTTTGCAGCGGCGATTTTTCTTTTGGCTCGCTCAACGCCTATACTCTCAACGGTGTCATCTGTTTCGCGTAGACCTGCCGTATCCGCGAGACGAAGCGTGACGTTGCCTATCGTAACGGTTTCCTCAACTATGTCGCGCGTTGTGCCTGCAACCGACGTTACTATGGATTTTTCGGTTCCCGTAAGCATATTCATAAGGGTTGATTTGCCGACGTTCGGTCTGCCGACTATGGCTACGAGCGGTTTATTCATCTGTATTCTCCGTAAGTCCGAATTTTTTGTCAAGCGCGGCGAAAATCGTATCGCCGTTTCAGTTCCCTCGGTTATCGCCTGTCCTGCGTCAAAACGGTTTAAAAGTTCTTTAAGAGCTGCTTTTGACGAGGTAACTGCGTCTAAAATGCTCTCGTCTGTGAGGTCCTCAATTTCGTCGTCGGGGTAATCCACCCACGCCGCAAGAGCCGCATTTATCTTTAAAAGGACATCGGTAATCTTGTGTATTTCTTTGTAAAGGGCGCCCTCAAGTGCCGAAAAAGCGGCTTCGCCCGCCTCCTTGCCGTGAGCCGAAATAATACCCATAACAGCCTCTGCTTTTGTGAGGTCGGTCTTTCCGTTTAAGAACGCACGCTTTGTAAATTCCCCCGGCTCCGCAGGAACCGCGCCGTTTTTGAGTGCCGCTCTTAAAACCTGCTTTGTTATGTAAAGGCCGCCGTGACAGGAAATTTCCACAACGTCCTCGCCCGTATAGCTTTTCGGTGCTCTGAATACGAGCGCAACGGCCTCGTCAATGGGTTTTCCGTCAAAAAATACCCTTCCGAACGCCGCTTTGTAGCCGCTCAGTTTTTTTAATTCGATACCTTGTACGGTTTTGAAGATGCTATCGGCTACATTCAGGGCGTTTTCGCCCGAAATTCTGACTATTCCTATGCCTCCTGCGGCAAGACCTGTTGAAATAGCCGCGATTGTACTCATAAAATCACCACTTTTATCTGTTTGGCTTTGTATTTTCTGCGAACCGGCAAAAAATCCTGCCGCCGCGCCGCCTTTAAAATCAATAAATTCTTAAAGCTCGGCTTTGATATTTTAAAAAGCAAAAGCACCGAAACATGCTGTCCGCATATCCGGTGCTCTTAAAATCTGATTATTTGTTTCGTTAACGAAGTTTTCGACAAAAATGCGGTTCAAATGTCTAAAACTCTTTCGATAATGAAGAAAACTCAGAATTATTCCTCTGTATTTTTCTTAATTTCGATTTTTCCGTAAACCGAAACGCCTGCAGCGTCGTTCTTCTGTTCGCGGTCCGGAGCAACCTGCGGAACATAGGGCTCGCGCTTGGGTCTGCGGTCATTTCTTCCGCCGCGGCCTCTGCGATATTTTCTGTCGCCGTAGCTGCCCTTGCCGCCGTTTTCGGGAGCAATTACAACTCTGCGGTCAAGGTCCTGCCCTACCGAGAACGAGGTTGCACCCTCAACCTCCTGAACGGCAGTATGAATAATTCTGCGCTCATAGGGGTTCATCGGCTCAAGGGTTATATTTCTGCCTGTACGAACGGCTCTTGCAGCGTCCTTTTTGGCAAGAGAAACAAGAGCACCCTTGCGCTTTTCACGGTAATTGCCGATGTTTATGGAAACGCGCTTATAGCCCGAAACACCGCGGTTTGCAACCATTCTTGCAAGGTACTGTATAGCGTCGAGAGTCTCGCCGCGTCTGCCTATTACTATGCCGTAATCATCGCCGCAGTCAAGCTCAAAAACAATTTCCTCGTCGTCTGCAAAGGTTTTAACGCTGCATTCGGGAAGTCCGAGTCCCTTGACGATTTCCGCTATATAAGAAGCGGTTTTTTCGTACTCGTTTGTCTCCTTCAAAGAAGCCTTTTTCTCCTCTTCGGTCTTTTCTTCTTTTTCGACCTTACGGGTGTTTTCCTTTTTGGCTTCCTTTTTTCTGTCTTCGACCTTTTTGGGAGCCGAAGCGGGTTTTTTGTACGTATTCTTTTCGGAAACGGGTTTTTCCTTTTTCCCGGGAACGTCAACCCAAACCTTTACCTCGGCAGGCTTTCCGCCGAAAATACCGAATGTCTTTTTCTGCGGCATCTGTAAAACTTCTATATTATATACGTCGTCCTCTGTAAGACCGAGCTCCAAAAGGGCGGCGGCTTTAGCGTCCTCTATGGTGGACGCGGATTTTACCGATTCTTTAATCATTTATATACACCATTCTTTTTTAAGATTTCATCTCGGCTATTTTTTTGATATTAGCCTCTTTTGAGCGTCGCTCAACGGTTTCCTCAACCATTATCTTTGCGAGAACCTTCTGCGGACTGTGGGTTATATTGAGAACCACCATCTGCGCAAAGGAAACAACGGTAGACATAATTACATATATGCCGACAACAGTCGGGAAAAGGAATGCAAAGTAAATCTGCATGGCAGGTGTGAAAAGCATCATGCAACCCATTGTCGGATTTTTTGACATTTCCGGGTTTAATTTTTTCTGACGCATAAGGGAATAAACGCTCATGGCAAGCGACAAAACGCCGGTTATAATCGGTATTGCCCAATAAACGTCAAATACCCTGAAATTCGGAGTGTGCGAAAGGTCAAGTCCGAAAACGGTAAATCTCTGTAAGAATAAATCAACCTTTGATATCATCTCGGGAGTAAGACCCGCAACGGAATTACGAATGTCGCTCCAATGCTGAAGAGCATAAAGCTCTATTCTGAACGAAGCACCCTTTGCCTCCGTCTCGGTGAGCAAGGGCATAACGGCTTTCTTAATTGAAGAGAGCACATCGCCTCTGATATTCAGAACCATTGAGAAGGGGTGATAGTTGACCTGGAAAAGACCGGTCATAACTATAAGCTGTATAATCATCGGCATACAGCCGCCGCCCATGGCGCTAAAGCCCTCGCGGCTGTACAGGTTTTGTGTTTCCTCCTGAATTTTCTGCTGATTGCCCTCGTATTTTTTCTGAATACGTCTGAGCTTCGGCTGAAGCCTTGCCTGCTTAGCCTGAGCCTTTTGCTGCTTTACGGAAGAGGGAAGAAGGCACAGCTTTACTATGATCATAAGGCAAACTATCGAGAGAAGATAGTTGTCCGTCATGGCATAGAACAGGGAAATCACAAAGCCGAAAGGAATTCCGAGAATTTCATATATTTTACTTGTGTTCATTAAATTCCTCCGAAGGGAGTAAAAGCTTAATCAAACTTAGCCCTTTTTCTTATTTCGTTTTTCGGGAACAGGGTCAAGTCCTCCCGGAAACAGAGGATTGCACCTTAAAAGACGCCATACTGCGAGTAAACCGCCGCGAATGATACCGAATCTCTCAATAGCCGTAACGGCATATTGCGAGCAGGTCGGGTAATATCTGCATCTCGGCGGAAAAAGCGGGGAGATCTTACGCTGATAAAATCTTATCATTTTAATTGCAAGCTCTTTCATTTCTTTATGGCTCCCGCTTTTAGGAGTTGTTCTGTCAAGACTTTTTGAATATCGGTACTTTTCAGGTATTTTGTTTTGCCTCGCGCAACAAAAACAAAATCCCAATTTCCGCAAATACTTTCTTCAACAGCCGAATACGCCGCTCTGATTATCCTCTTTGAGCGATTTCTCTGTACGGCGTTGCCGGTCTTTTTGCTTACGGTTATACCTATACGACAAATTCCCGCACGGTTTTTTAATAAATAAATAACCAGTGCAGGATCCGTATAAACCTTTCCTCTGCCGTAGAGGCGTCGGAAATCACAGTTACGATTTAGTGTTACCGTATTTTTCAAAATGCTTACCTTTTAATAAGATAACTGCTTTCTGCCCTTAGCGCGGCGTCTTGCAAGCACTTTTCTGCCGTTTTTGGTGGCCATTCTTTTTCTGAAACCGTGTTCCATCTTGCGATGGCGTTTCTTAGGCTGATAAGTTCTAAGCATTATTTTTTCGCTCCTTTACTCTGAAATAATCTGCGAGAAGTTATTATATACTAAAATCCGGCTTGTTGTCAACTTTTTTTTAATATTTACGCTTCTTCAAAAGCCCTATATATATATATACATTTATAATTACTCCATTTATTTTAAGAAAATATTGAAAAAATATTAAAAATGTGCTAATATACATATTGTGCAAATTATTGCCTGTAAGCACCGTAATTTAATTTTGCGGTTTTTATGTGTTAATACTTTAAAAGCACCTAAAATGTTAAAATAATCCGATTGTACCGCTGTAACGGTAAATTTGATATTTTTTTATTTTGTTTTCGGAGTGTGAAAATATGGACTCGTTTTCCGAGATATGGTCCGCGGCGTGCGATTATATGAAAGAAGCACTTAATGTCAGCGACGTTGCCTTTAATTTGTGGATATCTCCGCTTGTTCCGGAGAGCTTTGACGGGCAGACAGCAAAATTTACCTGCCCCACATCATATAAAATACAGATAATCACAACGAGATACGACGGCGTTATCAAAGAAGCCTTGACGGCTGTTATGGGTTTTGACGACATAGAGGTTATTTACCTTTTTAAGCCGCAGGAAACCGATGACGAAAAGGAGCAGAGTGAAGAAAAAAATCACCTGTCCTCGCGTGACAGCACAAGCACGTTTGAAAATTTCATAGTCGGCTCAACAAACAAATTTGCATATGCAACCGCCTTAAATGCCGCAGAGCATCCGGGCGAGGAATACAATCCCCTTTTTATTTACGGCAAGAGCGGACTCGGCAAAACCCATCTTTTAAAGGCAATTAAAAACCGTATGCTCGAAAAAAATCCGTCGGCAAACGTTTTATATACCACGAGTGAAAATTTTACAAACGACCTGATTTATTATCTCGGAAAAAAGAATATGGGCGAATTTCACGACAAATACAGAAATGTCGATGCGCTTTTAATAGACGATATTCAGTTCATAGCAAATAAAAAGAGTACCGAGGAGGAATTTTTCCATACCTTTAATGCTCTTACCGAGGTCAATAAGCAAATTGTTTTGACGTCCGATAATCCGCCGGACGAAATACCCACTCTTCAGGACAGACTCAAAACGCGTTTTAACTGGGGCATGATGGCGGATATAACTCCGCCGGATCTCGAAACGAGAATGGCTATCGTAAAAAGCAAGGCAGACAGCCGCGGTCTTGAGCTTCCGAATAACATAGTGGAATTTATAGCCGAGCAGGTAAAATATAATGTTCGTCAGCTTGAGGGTGCGGTAAATAAAATCAACGCTCTCACGCGTCTTGCCGGAAAAGAACCCTCCATAGAGATAGCCCGTGACGCCATAAAAGAGGTGCTTAACTTCAATCAACCCATTTCCGTCACCATAAACAATATCATAAACAATGTCGGAAACACCTTCGGAATATCGCCCGAAAACATAATGTCCGACAAGCGCGATAAAAATATCAAAGACGCAAGGCAGGTTTCAATGTACATAATCCGAGAAATTACCGGAATGAAGCTTGTGGATATAGGCAATGTCTTTAACGGCAAAACGCACTCAACCGTAAACCACTCAATTGAGGTTATCGAAGACAGAATGAACGAAAATCCCGTGTTTAAAAAGACGGTTGAGGATATCATTAAAAATATGCAGGAGTTTTAAACAAGTTTTGATTTTAAACATACGGGTTTTGAACAGTTAATTTTTGTCTGTTGATTGAACATTTTTTCAACACGAAAATAACAACCGAGAAAACGTGATTTTTTCTTGTGTATAAACAGTTTCGAGAGTTTTAAACATTTCGTCGCGCACTAATAATGATACTATTTTATATATTTATTTATTTTATTTTGAAAGGAAATCCTTTATGAAATTTGAATGCAACACACATATCCTCTCCGATATATGTTCAAATGTTCAGAGAGCAGTTTCTCAAAAAACATCAATACCGTCTCTTGAGGGAATTATGATAAAAGCCGAGGGAAACACGGTTACTCTCACGGGATATGACCTCGAGGTAGGAATGATAACGTCGACCGACGCCGAGGTAAAAGAAAACGGCAGCATTATATTAAATGCAAAAATTCTCTGCGATATTTTGAGAAACCTTCCCGAGGACAGAGTTTCGTTTGAAGCCGACGAGAGACTTTCATGTAAAATTAAGAGCGGTGAGGCCGAATTTACTCTTGTGGGAACAAGCTCCGCCGAATATCCTGAGCTTCCATCGGTCAACGGAGGCTTCCCCGTTGTTATCGACAGCGAGATATTAAAGGATATGATAAGAAAAACAATTTTTGCGACAGCCGAAAACGACGCAAAAATAGTACATACGGGCGTCAGATTCGAGATAAGCGAAAACAATATAAGACTTGTTGCGGTTGACGGCTTCCGTCTTGCGATAAGAAACGAAAAAATAGACTATTCCGGCGAAGAAAAGATATTTGTTGTTCCGAAAAAAACGCTTAACGAGGTTTTAAAGCTCTCCGCGGGCGAGGACGGAAAAATATCAATGAGTATAGGCAAAAGGCACATAACATTTAAAATAGGCGATTATGATATTGTTTCACGTCTTTTGGACGGAGAATTTTTAAATTACAAGGCTGCTATTTCCGGAAATTCCACGGGAACGGTAAAGGTAAGCGTCAGAAATCTTATAAACAGTATCGAGAGAACGTCTCTCATTATAACCGACAGAGCAAAAAGCCCCATCAGATGCATTTTTGATAAGGATATGATTAAAATTTCGAGCGTTACCGTTCTCGGTTCGGCAAACGACAGAGTTCCTGCCGAAATGACCGGCGAAAAGCTTGAGATGGGCTTTAATAACAAATTTTTACTTGACGCGCTCAGAGTTTGCGATACCGATGAAGTAATAATAAAGCTTTCAAGCCCCGTTCATCCCATAATTATAGTTCCGACGGACGGCGACAGCTTCCTCTTCTTAATTTTACCGGTAAGGCTTAAAACAGAATGAAAAAAGTAATTAAATTAAAGGCAAGAATTGCCGAAAAAGAAGTAAAACAGATATTTATAGATACCGACTTTATCCGCCTTGACGCGGCACTTAAGCTTTGTGACGCGGTGGGCTCGGGAGGTATCGCAAAAATGATAATTCAGGACGGCGAGGTCAGAGTCAACGGTGAGGTCTGCGTTCAGAGAGGCAAAAAGCTTCACGGCGGAGACGAATTCAGCTTTGACGGAAAATATTATGAGGTCGTAAAAAAATGACGGTAAAAGAGCTTTCGGTCGCGGATTACAGAAATATTGAAAAAATAAATATTACCCCCTCCGAGAGCGTAAATGTCATTTACGGAGAAAACGCTCAGGGAAAAACCAATTTGCTTGAGAGTATATGGCTCTTTACGGGCTGCAAGAGCTTCCGTTCAAAAAGAGACAGGGAGCTTGTGAGGTTTGATGCGTCATACGCAAAAAACGAGATGACCTTTTTCGCAAAGGGACGCGAGCAGTCTGCGGTTATTTTTATAGACAAAAAGCGTACCGCCATGAAAAACGGCGTAACGCTGCGTTCCCCTGCGGAGCTTATAGGCGAGTTTTACGCGGTTATATTTTCTCCGTCTCATCTGTCACTCGTAAAGGACGGGCCGGTTTTCAGAAGAAAATTTCTTGATACGGCTCTGTGCGAGATAAAGCCGTATTATGCCAAGGCACTCGCAAAATACACGCACACACTTTTTCAGAGAAATGCGCTTTTAAAGGACATTCAGTTTCACAGCGAGCTTTACGATACACTTGACGCCTGGGACGATAAGCTTTCATCTTACGGTGCGGCGGTAATATCGGAGCGAATTAAATACACATCTCTCTTGAGTGAATTTTCCGCAAAAATATATGACGGACTGTCGGGCGGTAAGGAAAAAATGAGCGTTGAATATACCGACAACGCAAAGGTATATTCGGACGATCCGTATGAAATAAAGGATTTCCTCTTAAACAGACTCAGAGAGACGCGGCGCGACGATATTTACAACAAGATAACGTCGATAGGTCCTCACAGAGATGACCTTGACATTAAAATAGACGGCCTGTCGGCACGCAGCTTCGGCTCACAGGGGCAGCAGCGCTCCTCGGCACTGTCTTTAAAGCTCAGCGAATCGGAAATCATAAAGGAAATAACGGGCGATGAGCCGGTAATACTTCTTGACGACGTGATGAGCGAGCTTGATTTAACAAGGCAGGATTATATTTTGAACAATATAAGCGGAAGGCAGGTTTTTATAACCTGCTGCGACCCGAATACCGTTTTGCGGCTGTGCGAGGGCAAGACCTTCCACATAAAAAACGGCGGAGTGGAGTGATATAATGTATATTTTGATAAGTCAGGATAAGGCAATTACAACGGACGGAATACTCGGTATATTTGACCTTGACAACACTACCGTGAGCAAAGCTTCGCGCGAATATATAAATTACGCGGAAAAAAGCGGAGAGTGCGAAACGGTGTCGTTCGATTTGCCGAAATCCTTTATAGTAAAGGTAACGGGCGGCAAAAGAAAAGTATATATATCACCGTTTTCAACAAGTACTGTTTTCAAAAGATTAAAGCAAGATTAAAAATTTAAGTAATTTTATTCGGATTTTGTATAACTGACGGAGGTTTTGTATGTTCAGCGAAAACAACGAAAACATAAACGAGGAAAAGAACGACGAGGTAATGGATACCGTCGTTACCGAGGAATACGGCGCGGAGCAGATTCAGGTATTAAAGGGTCTTGAGGCCGTAAGAAAAAGACCCGGTATGTACATAGGCTCGACGGGACCGAGAGGTCTTCACCACCTTGTATATGAGATTGTCGATAACTCAATAGACGAGGCTCTTGCGGGCTACTGCACTCATATCGAGGTTGAAATACTCCCCGGAAACGTGATTACCGTCAGAGATAACGGACGAGGAATCCCCGTTGACATCAACGAGGAGGAGGGTCTGCCTGCCGTAACG
>ERZ780141.1067-NODE-1067-length-17305-cov-5.270203_pt1 | contig 17305 bp, 15 predicted proteins | sample MGYA00433080_ERZ780141 | MGnify/ENA primary metagenome ERZ780141 (study PRJEB29588, sample SAMEA2154047) | human gut metagenome | biome: human gut; feature: human-associated habitat; material: faeces | place: Denmark | collected 2008/2010 ... | reverse complement strand
TTCTTGTTGATGGGGATGACCACCACCTGTATGGGAGCGAGCTTCGGGGGCAACACCAGTCCGTTGTCGTCGGAGTGGACCATGATGAGGGCGCCCATGAGACGGGTAGACACGCCCCATGATGTGGCCCACACATACTCGGGCTTGTTGTCCTTGTTGAGATAGGTCACGTCGAAGCTCTTGGCGAAGTTCTGGCCGAGGAAGTGGCTGGTGCCGCTCTGCAGGGCCTTGCCGTCTTGCATCATGGCCTCGATGGTGTAGGTCTTCAGGGCTCCGGCGAAACGCTCGGTCTCGCTCTTCTCACCCCTGATGACGGGCACGGCCATCACGTCCTCCACGAAGTCGGCGTAGCAATGGAGCATGGTCTGGGCCTCCTCAACAGCCTCCTCGTAGGTGGCGTGGGCGGTGTGGCCCTCCTGCCAGAGAAACTCAGATGTGCGGAGGAACGGACGGGTGCGCATCTCCCAACGCATCACGTTGCACCATTGGTTGCACTTGATGGGCAGGTCGCGCCACGAGTGGATCCAGTTCTTGTAAGTGTGCCAAATCATGGTCTCTGATGTGGGTCGGATGATGAGCTCCTCATCGAGCTTGGCGTCGGGGTCAACCACGATGCCCTTTCCGTTCTCGCTTGTTTTGAGGCGGTAGTGGGTCACCACGGCGCTCTCCTTGGCAAATCCCTCTACGTGCTCAGCCTCGCGAGCGAAGAAACTCTTTGGGATGAGCAATGGGAAATATGCGTTTTGCACGCCCAGTTTCTTAAATTCCTTGTCGAGGCCAGCCTGGATCTTCTCCCAGATGGCATAGCCGTAGGGCTTGATGATCATGCAACCGCGGACCGGGGCCTGCTCGGCGAGGTCGGCCTTCGTCACCAAGTCGTTGTACCACTGGCTGTAGTCGTCGGAACGCTTGGTAAGATGTTTCAGTTCTTTTGCCATGTTATGTCTTTACCTTAATTAAATAGTCGTGTTGTGCGCCTGGTCTGTTGCCGTTGGCGCGGTTTAGGGATTTCCCCATCGAGCGATAGGTATTTCCCGTTGGACGAATCCTTACGATTGGTTAATTTTGCCGCAAAGTTACGAAAAAAATATTCAATAAGATGCTATCTTGGGAAAAAAGCAGTAACTTTGCGAAGAAGAAAAAGTAAAAAACTAAATATTTGCAAGCATTATGAAAAAGGTAAAAGTTGCTACTGTAGGATTGTGCGCACTTACAATGGTGGGCATGGGTTGTTCAACCAAGGCTGGAACGGGTGCCCTCATTGGCACAGGTTCGGGTACGGCTGTGGGTGCGCTCATCGGTGCCCTGGCTGGTAACACCGCCGTTGGTGCCGCCGTTGGTGCCGCCGTTGGTGCTGGCGCAGGCGCCCTCATCGGCAAGCACATGGATAAGGTGGCCGCTGAGACGGCCGCTCAGGTGAAGAACGGTAAGGTGGAGGAAGTGACCGACGCCAATGGCCTGAAGGCCGTGAAGGTAACCTTCGACAACGGCATCCTCTTCCCCGTGGGCAAGTATGCCTTGCAGGCTGCCGCCAAAAACGAGCTCTCTAAGTTCTCTAACGTGTTGAAGAACAACGCCGACCTGCAGGTCGACATCCAGGGCTATGCCTCTTCGGATGGTTCCAACGAGGTGAACCAGGTGCTCTCAAACAACCGTGCCAACTCGGTGAAGGCTTATCTGGTGAACACATGCGGCGTGCCCAGCTCGCAGATCAAGAGCGCTCGGGGCTTCGGCGAGACCAATCTCATCACCAACGCCGATGGCACCGAGAACGTGAAGGCCAGTCGCCGTGTGGAGGTCTACCTTTACGCTTCGCAGGCCATGATCGACAAGGCCAACGCAGGCCAGCTCAACTAAGCAGTCAACATTTTTGGATGAATTAAGGTAGGGGTGCGGACGCATGATGCGTCGGCATCCCTGTTTTGCTATGATAAAGAAGATCGTAAGATGGGCGCTTAGCCTCTTTTTCGCCTCCACCATTCTTGCGGTGGTGGCTTATCGTTTCATACCCGTCTATGTCACGCCGCTGATGCTCATCAGGTGTGTGCAGACGGGTAGTTTGACCATTCACCACCACTGGGTGCCCTTGGAGCAGATGTCTCGACACATGCCTGTGGCGGTCATGGCTTCAGAAGACTCCCATTTCCTGCTTCATCATGGCTTCGACTTCAACGCCATTGGTAGTGCTGCCAAGCGCAACATGGCCAACGGCAAGGGCGGCAAGCGGTTTGGCGCCAGCACCATCTCGCAGCAAACGGCCAAGAACGTGTTTCTGTGGCCGGGGCGCTCGTGGGTGAGAAAAGGTTTCGAGGTCTACTTCACGGCCCTCATCGAGGTGTTTTGGAGCAAGCAACGCATCATGGAGGTGTATCTCAACTCCATAGAGATGGGCGACCGCATCTATGGTGTCGACGCGTGTGCAGAGTATAACTTTGGCAAGACGGCCGACGCGCTCACGCGTGCCGATTGTGCGCTCATTGCAGCCACTCTGCCCAACCCCCGACGGTTCTCGTCGAAGGAGCCAAGCGCTTACATGCGAAAGCGCCAACGGCAAATCATGAACAACATGCGCTATATTCCCTCTTTCCCCAAGGAGGGGGAGGACTACGACCCCAAGACGGCCGTGGGAAGCACCTATAAATAATCACTAAGCAACACTTTTACCCAACCATACATTATCGGAACATCAGATGCAGACCGAACAGACTCTCCTCGAACAACTCAACGACAACCAGCGACAAGCGGTGGTTTATTGCGACGGACCGCAGCTTGTCATAGCGGGCGCAGGGTCGGGCAAGACCCGTGTGCTCACGTATAAGATTGCCTATCTGCTCGTACATTACGACCTGAAGCCCTGGAACATCCTCGCCCTCACCTTCACCAACAAGGCAGCCAAGGAGATGAAAGGGCGCATATTGGGCCTTGTGGGCGATGAGCGGGGGCGCAGCTTGCAGATGGGCACGTTCCACTCCATCTTCTCGCGTATCCTGCGTGTGGAAGCCGCCACGTTAGGGTTCTCGTCGGATTTCACAATCTACGATGAGGCCGACTCGCGATCGCTCATCAAGAGCATCTGCAAGCAGATGGGGCTCGACGACAAGACGTATAAGCCCTCGACCGTTCATGCCGCCATCTCCATGGCGAAGAACCGACTGCAGATGCCCGACGACTATGCCGCTGATGGCGACTCCTTGGAGCGCGACAGGCGGCGTAACATGGCAGAGACGCATAAGATCTATAGGGCCTACCAGTCGCGTCTGCGTCTGGCCAACGCCATGGACTTCGACGACCTGTTGGTTTACACCTATCTGCTATTGAACCAAAACGAGGAGATACGTCGCAAATATGCTGCGCGGTTCCAATATGTGCTGGTCGATGAGTATCAGGACACCAACTATGTGCAGCAACAAATCCTGTGGTTGCTCACACGTGATGTGCGCCGCATCTGCGTGGTGGGCGACGATTATCAGAGCATCTACGCGTTCCGTGGTGCGAAGATCGACAACATATTGAATTTCCAAAAGGTGTATGCCGACGCGCAACTGTTTAAGTTGGAGCGCAACTATCGTTCCACCAAACTCATTGTGGCGGCCGCCAACTCTCTCATGAAGCACAACGAACGGCAGATACCGAAGGAGGTGTATAGCGAGAATGAGAACGGAGAGAAGGTGAAGGTCATGGAGACCATCTCCGACAAGCGCGAGGCGGCGATCGTGTGTCGAGAGATCAAGCGCATCCGACAGCAGGAGAAATGCCGCTGGAGCGACTTCGCCATACTCTACCGCACCAATGCCCAGAGCCGCCTGTTTGAGGAGGAGATGCGCAAGCCCGAGGTGGCCATGGGCGACAAGTATCGGGTGTATGGGGGATTGAGCTTCTACCAACGAAAGGAAATCAAGGATGTCATAGCTTATCTCCGTCTGGTGGTCAACCCCAACGATGAGGAGGCGTTCCGCCGTATCGTGAATTACCCGGCACGAGGAATTGGCGACACCACGCTGGCGAAGGTCTTGGATTGCGCCCAGCAGCAGGAGACCAGCCTGTGGGAGGTGATCTCCAACCCCGTGCAATATCAGTTGCCCGTGAACAAGGGGACGGCCACGAAACTTCTGAATTTCCGGGCGCTCATCGATGGTTTTGTGGCGCAACGGGAGGAGAGCGACGCGCTAACGCTGGCGCGCGACATTATAGAGAAGAGCGGCATCAAGGCCGATCTTGCCACCGACCGCACGGCCGAGGGCGATAGCAGACGTGAGAACCTCGACAGTTTGATATCGGGCATCGCCGACTTTGTGCAGGCGCAACGCGAGGATGGACAGGAGGAGCATGTGTTGCTGACCGACTATCTGGCGAACGTATCGCTGATGACCGATCAGGATTCTGACGATTCGTCGGACGATAAGGTGACGCTCATGACCATCCATGCCGCCAAGGGACTGGGGTTTGGGACGGTATTTATCGTGGGACTGGAGGAGAATATCTTCCCCAGTCAGATGTCGGTGGGATCGATGCGCGAGTTGGAGGAGGAACGCCGATTGCTTTATGTGGCCATCACAAGGGCCGAGAAACATTGTTACCTGACGTGGGCCCACACACGATGGCGCTTCGGAAAGATGGATGGCTTTGTTAATGCGAGTAGGTTCCTCAACGACATCGCCCCCAAATACTTGGACGTGCAGGTGGAGGGCGGCCGTGGTAGCGGTGGTCATTCGTCGTATGGCGAGACGTGGGGTGGCAACTCTCACGGCTCGCATCGTCCATGGGAGGACGATTATGAGATTAACAAGCCCTACACGGGAAGTAGGGAGTGGGGGAACGACTATGGACGTAGGAGTGGTAGGATGCAAAACTCACGACCTGTGGCAGGGCAGTTTATGGCCGATCCCAAACCCAAGATTACGTCGCCCCGGCAGGCGGAACAAGCCGTCAACCCTTTCTCGCCATCGTTTGAGAAAATGCTTCGGCAAGGTGGGCGATGGACCAAGGTGGAGCAAGCGGTTACTAATGGTGGGCGCACTTCAGGCAGCGGCCAGCGAACATCGGCTCCTTCCGGTGCGTCGTCAGGCTCTTCTTACGCTTCGTCAGGGTCGGCAGGCTTGCACCCGGGAAGCGTCGTTGAGCACCAACGCTTCGGTCGTGGCGTGGTGGTGAAAGTGGAAGGTGTGGGCGAGAACGCCAAGGCCACGGTCGATTTCGATGCGACGGGCCGCAAGCAGCTCCTGCTCAAATTCGCCAAGCTCCGCATTGTGGGCTGACCCATGTAGGGGCAGCGGAGGCGAGAATAGGATGTAGCCATCCCCTTCCCGTCGGGGATTACCCCTATCTTATATATGTTTGGGGTTAAAATCCAATGACCGATAAGGAATAAAAAAGCCTAAAGACTTTCGTCTTCAGGCTTCTCTATGGTTCGTTTTAGTTTGGGCATGTGCTTCTTGTTGCGAAGCCATGCCCTTTTTCTTTCTTCATACTCTTCGTGGTGTCGTTCCAAAAAGTTGTCGGCCATGTCGTTCAGATGATGAATGGGTTATTTGAATCGACTGTAGATTACGCTCAACTTGATGGGACTGTCGTCGGCCTCTGTGCCCTTCACCAGTCGGGTGCTTGTCAGCGCCATGTTGTTGGTTACCTTCACCACGGTCTTTGTTCCCGCCGATGTAGTGGTGGTCTTGATTTCTACGGGTACCAGCACCACCTTGTTCCAGTTGGCGGATGTGCGGTCGCTATTGTACATCGACGAAATCATGCCTGCTATGTTGCTGAAGGTGTAGCTGTTGTTGAAACTGCCTTGAGCGGCGTTGTAAGCCCAGCTGGCCACAAACGAATTCTTGTTGTTATAGATGTTGTTGTGCTCAAAGAACGAGTACAGCGAGTCGGTCGGAATCATCAATATCTCCGATGGAACGCCAAACATATAATCGCTTGTGGTCTTGTTGTTCAATCGTTGCAGCACCAGCTTGGCGGAGGTGATGGTGTCGTTCTCATGACCGCTCATGATCTTCTCAACAGGGAGCGTGAGCTCGGTGAAGATGCCTGCGGGTGTCTTGAGGTAGGTGCACGACTCGTCGTTTGCCAGCTTCTCCATGCTTTGCTTGTCGTTGGTGATGGTTGAGGTTTGCAACACCTCCTCCGTTCCCCAGAACACGGCTGCCGAATGGTACAATGAGTCGTCGGCTACGTGGCTGAAATACACATCCAACTGCGACTGCGTGATGTAGGCCATGTTGCCCACGCCATTCTTATGCTTGAAGAAGAAACCGGGCACCACGTTGTTTCTGAATGCGAACGCATTCTTGAAGTTGGCTGGGTTGTCGTAGTATTTCTGCATGACGTAGGTGCCGTAGCTGTCGTATGTCTTGCCGTCCTTGTCCGTGTAGGGGCCTTTCAGCTTGATGGTGATGTAGGGTGTGTAGCCCGTCGAGTCGCGTCGGCTTTGGTTCACGTTGTAGTCGATGAGGCTGTACACCTTGTCCTTATGCAGTCCGCCCTCGCGGATATATCCGTTGTTGGCGGGGTCGAAATTGCTGTAATAGATGCGGTTCTCGTTCATGGGCTTGCCCATCTCGTAGGCGGTGAGCTTCATGAGCTGTGTGGAGTCGCCGTAGAGGTTGGTGTAGAACAAGCGCAGCTCGCACGAGTCGGCCTTTACCACACCTTTCACTTCGTTGCCGTTGGCGTCGGTTGTCACAAGGTTCGCCTTTTCAGGGAAGCTAAATCCCTCCAAGTTGTTAAATTGAGCCATGAAGTCGCCTGTGATGTAAGCGCCCGTCTCAGGGTCGCGCACCTTACCCAGGTAACCCGTTATGTTACGCGAGAGCACAGAGTCGGCTACCAGCGATCGGCTGGCCACGCTGAATGTTTGTGCTGATATTTGCATACCATCGCGGTCGTCGGTGAGCGATGATCCTATGGTGTCAGTTGTCGTGTCACAACTTGCCAAGGTGATTGCGGCAAGAGAAAGGGCAACGAAAAACTTTGATTTCATCTGAAAACACATGTTATGATTATGGTATAGTCGCATCGAGAGACCTGTGGTGGGCTGTTGTCGCCTTCAGGTCTTGTCGCGGTGTGTACCTCGTATTGTCGCGGTGGGGTTATAGGCGGTTATGGCCGGAGCCTTACTTGTCGAGGATCTGGTTGTAGAAGTCCTTGTAGGCGGGCGCGAAGTCCTTGCCAGGATAGTTGAGTACTGGCATTTCCTTACCTTTGGCGTAAGCCAACAGGTCGGCGTTGACGTTCTCTCCAGCTTCAACCACGCCGTCGCTATAGTCGATGGCCATCTTGCCCAGTTCCATGAAGTCGAACTTCTCGGCGTAGGGCTTGAGCAGGTCGGCCTTTGCGTCGCGGAACTCCACGCAACGCTTGAAGTTGTCGCCGAGCTGCGTCTTCAACTGGTTGTCGAAGAGCGAGGTCACCACCTTGGTGTTGGCGAATGATGGGTCGTCGTGGTAGGCGGTCTTGATGTAGAGCGGCACCACGGCTGTCATCCAGCCCTGGCATTGTATGAGGTCGGGGGCCCAGCGCAGTTTCTTCACCGTTTCGAGCACGCCGCGCGCGAAGAAGATGGCGCGCTCGCCGTTGTCGGCATACTCCATGCCGTTCTCGTCCTCGGTCATGGCGGGGCGATGGAGGAAGTAGTCCTCGTTGTCGATGAAGTAGACTTGCAGGCGAGACACGGGGATGCTGGCCACTTTAATGATCAAGGGGTGGTCGGTGTCGTCGATGATCAGGTTCATTCCCGACAGGCGAATAACCTCATGCAACTGGCCGCGGCGTTCGTTGATGGCTCCCCACTTAGGCATGAAAGTGCGGATTTCGAAACCGTTGTCCTGCATTTTCTGAGGCAGTTGGCGACCCATGACGGACATTTCCGATTCGGGCACATACGGGGTGATTTCTTGGTTGATGAATAAAACCTTTTTCTTGATCATCTTATTTTCTCGATTTAATATGAAAAGCTATCGGGTGGGGCGCTTCCTTCATTTGCGCATACCTTACCCAAATTAACTTTATGGCTGCAAAGTTACGAAAAAATATTGAAAAAACGCCCTCTTTTGCATCAATTCACACAAAAGAGGGCGTTTTTAAGGGTGTTTATCATTCCTTGGCGGAGTAACGGGCATGGCCTGTCCCGCCAAGAACGGTAGCTTCTTATGAAAGAGGCTGTTTACTCGATCACGAAGAGCGCGTCGTCTTCGAGCACGCTCTGGCCAATCTTCACGCAGATGGCGGCAATCTTACCGCTCTTCTCGGCCTCGATGTTGTTGGCCATCTTCATGGCTTCGAGCACGAGCACGGCGTCGCCAGCCTTCACTTCGTCGCCTACGTTTACGTTGATAGCTGTGATGGTTCCAGGCAGCGGAGCCTTGGTGGCGTTTGCCACATTGGCGTTAGTGGCGGGTGCTGCGCTCTCCTCGTTGCTCTCGGCAACGGGCTTGCCCAGTTCCACTTTCTTCTTCTCGGGCTCAGTGGGTTTCTCCATTCCCACTTCGTAAGCCTCTCCGTTGACCTTCACGCTGGCAACATAGGTCTCTTCGTTGATGTCGCCAATCTCGACGTTATACTCCTTGCCGTCGATGGTATATTTGAATTCTTTCATTATCTTGATGGTTTAGCTGTGAAAGACAGGAACTTGGCATTCCACAAAGTTGGTTTCGGCTTGATGGTGATGACGCTCGGCTCCCTGTCGTGTACATTGTTGCCCTGGTACTCGTAGAGCGCCATGGCAATGGCTGCATAGATGTTCTTATCCATTGACTTTCTGAACTTGTTCTGTTATCTGTGTTGACGCGATTACATGGGCATGCAACCATGCTTCTTGGCGGGCAGGTTCTGGCGCTTTGATGCCAGTTGTGCCAATCCGCGGCAGATGCGGAAGCGTGTGTTGCGTGGCTCAATCACATCGTCGATGTAACCAAACTGGGCAGCCTGGTAGGGATTAGCGAAGGTCTCGGTGTACTCGTCTTCCTTCTCGGCGAGGAACGCCTTCACGTCGCCGCCTTCCTCCTTTATCTTCTTGGCGTCCTTGGCGCAGAGCACGGCAACGGCGCCTGAGGCACCCATCACGGCGATCTCGGCTGTGGGCCATGCGAAGTTGAGGTCGGAACGCAACTGCTTGCAGCCCATTACGATGTGGCTACCGCCATAGCTCTTGCGGAGGGTGATGGTGATCTTGGGCACAGTGGCCTCACCATAAGCGTAGAGCAGTTGTGCGCCGTGCAGGATGACGGCGTTGTACTCCTGTCCTGTGCCGGGCAAGAATCCGGGCACGTCCACGAGGCTCACGATGGGGATGTTGAAGGCGTCGCAGAAGCGAACGAAGCGTGCGCCCTTGCGGCTGGCGTTCACGTCGAGCACACCGGCGTAGGCCGACGGCTGGTTGGCCACGATGCCCACGCTCTGTCCGTTGAAGCGCGCGAAGCCTGTGATGATGTTCTTGGCAAACTTGGGCTGCACCTCGAAGAACTCGCTGTTGTCGGTGATGGCCGTGATGACCTTATACATATCGTATGCCTTATTGGGGTCGTCGGGCAGGATGTCGTTGAGCAGGTCCTCCTTCCGGTCGATGGGGTCGTTGCACTCCACGCGTGGAGCCTCCTCGGTGTTGTTGGAGGGGAGGTAGCCCAGCAGCTTCTTGATGAGCTCCATGGCGTCTTCCTCGGTCTTGGCCGTGAAGCTGGTCACGCCGCTCTTGCTGGCGTGCACGCTGGCGCCTCCGAGGTGCTCAGAGTCGATGTCCTCGCCTGTGACGGTCTTCACCACCTTCGGGCCTGTGAGGAACATGTAGCTGGTTCCCTCGGTCATAACGATGAAATCGGTGAGGGCGGGCGAGTAAACGGCGCCACCTGCGCAGGGACCCATGATCATGGAGATCTGCGGCACCACGCCTGAGGCGAGGATGTTGCGCTCAAAGATCTCGCCGTAGCCTGCCAGCGCGGAGATACCCTCCTGGATGCGCGCGCCACCCGAGTCGTTCATGCCGATGACGGGAGCTCCGTTCTGCATGGCCATGTCCATGATCTTGCACATCTTCTGGGCCATGGTCTCCGAGAGCGATCCGCCGTTGACGGTGAAGTCTTGTGCGTAAACATATACCAAGCGGCCATCGATGGTGGCTGAACCGGCCACGACACCGTCGCCGAGGTATTGCTTCTTCTCCATGCCGAAGTTGTGGCAACGGTGGAGTTTGAACATGTCGTACTCCTCAAAACTATCCTTGTCGACGAGCATTTCGATGCGCTCGCGTGCGGTGTATTTGCCGCGTGCATGCTGCTTGTCGATGGCTTTCTGTCCGCCACCCAGGCGTGCAAGCTCGCGCTTGGCAACGAGGTCTTTAATCTTCTCTGTTTGTTTGCTCATAATTTATATAATTATTACCTTATTACAAGTTTGGGCGCAAAGTTACTAAAATAAAATGAGAAAGGGACGGTTCAAATTGTAAATAATGTTATTAAATGATGTTGCCCCTTTGTTTGGATGTGCCCTCGCGTTAGTCTACGAACCGCTTCAGGATGTCTTGGTAGGCGTCGATGCGTCGGTCGCGCAGGAAGGGCCACCAGCGTCGCACCTGCTCCGAGTGGGCGATGTCGATGTCTACGACGAGGCTCTCCTCCTCGTGGTCGGACGCCTGGTAATGGAGCTCGCCCTGCGGTCCGGCCACGAAGCTCGACCCCCAGAACTCTATGCCGCCCGTCTGTCCGCTGGGGTCGTCCTCGTGCCCCACACGGTTCACGGCCACCACGGGCAGTCCGTTGGCAACGGCGTGTCCGCGCTGCACGGTGGTCCATGCCGTTCGCTGGCGCTGCTGCTCGTCGGCGGTGTCGCTCGATTCGTAGCCGATGGCGGTGGGGTAGATGAGCATCTGCGCTCCCTGCAGGGCCATGAGGCGTGCTGCTTCGGGGTACCACTGGTCCCAGCACACCATGACGCCGAGCCGTCCCACCGAGGTGTCGATGGGGTGGAATCCCAGGTCGCCCGGGGTGAAATAGAACTTTTCGTAGTAGGCGGGGTCGTCGGGGATGTGCATCTTGCGGTACTTGCCCGCGATCGATCCGTCGCTTTCTATCACCACGGCGGTGTTGTGGTAGAGTCCGGCTTCCCTGCGCTCAAAGAGCGACGTGACGATCACCACGCCGTAGGCCTTGGCCAGTTCGCCGAAGAAGTTGGTCGACGGGCCGGGGATGGGCTCCGCCAGGTCGAAATTGTTTACGTCCTCCACTTGGCAGAAGTAGAGCGAGTTGTGCAGTTCCTGGAGCACGATGAGTTGTGCTCCGCGTTGCGCCAGGTCGCGCACGCCTTCCGCCAGGCGTTTCAGGTTGTGCTCTATGTTGGGCGTGTTGTGCTGTTGCAGTATGCCTATTCTCAGTTTCATGTTGTTATGATGGTTCATGTGTGATTTGCCGTTTGGCATGCGTTATTATGTAAAGAAGGGCGCGTTGCCCTCGTGGGTCTCCTCGTCGTCGGCGAGGGGGACTATCACGCCCTCAGGATATTGCATGGTGAGGCAATGGAGCGATCCGTGCTGCCTGATGGCCGTGCGTGCGTCGATGGCCACGAGCTCTCGGTCGGGGAAGGCCTGTTGGATGGTGGCCAGGGCCTGTCGGTCCTTCTTCTCCTGTTGGTAGGTGGGAACCAGTACCGCGCCGTTGATGATGAGGAAGTTGGCGTAGGTGGCGGGCAGGCGGTCGCCATCGTCGTAGATGGCGTCGGGCATGGGCAGGCGCAACAGTCGGTAGGGGCGTCCGTCGAGAGTCTTCAAGCCTTTCAGCTGCTGTTCGAGGGCGGCGAAATCGTCGTAGTGGGGGTCGTCGTTATCGTCGCATCCCACATAGAGCAAGGTGTTGTTGGGCGCCATGCGCACGATGGTGTCGATGTGGCCGTCGGTGTCGTCGCCCATCAGTTGGCCGTGGTCGATCCAGACGACGCGCTGTGCGTGAAACTGGTTGCGCAAGCGCTCCTCTATCTTGCCCTTGTCGAGCGGTTGGTTGCGGTGGGGCGCGAGCATGCACGACGAGGTGGTCATGATGGTGCCTCGCCCGTCGCTCTCGATGGCTCCCCCTTCCAGCACAAAGTCGGTATGGTTCTCCATGGCTGCGTGGAACACGCCGTTGTAGTAGAGTTGCAGGTTGATGGCGTTGTCTTTCTGCCATTCAAACTTCTCTCCCCATCCGTTGAACTTGAAGTCGAGCAAGTGGTTTTTTACGAAGAACCCCTTGGCTTTGTGGGTCGATACCAAGGTGAAGGGAGCGTGGTCGCGCGCCCACGTGTCGTTGGTGTCGATTTCCTGTATGATGACGCGCGCCATGCTCTCGCTGTCGAGCGCCTTGGCCAGTTGGGCTTTTGTGGCGGCCTTGTTGGGAGTTACCACGAGCAACAGCTCGCGCTTGGCAATCTCGCGTGCCATCTGCAGGAACATCTGCGTTATCTCTTCGAGGTAGGGTTTCCAGTCGGTGGCGGCGTGGGGCCACGTCAGTTGCACGCCGCTTTGTGGTGCCCACTCGGCGGGCAAAACAAAATCGCAATGTGTGTTAGGGGTCATGGTTGTAGGTTTTTGGGGTGTGTCGGCACCCATATTTGGTTTGCAAATTTACGAAAAAAATGCGAACCGTGCGCCAAATTAGGAGAAAAAGTTGAGAGGCGGTGGGCGTCCGATGAATGACGGCTTCGCGACATGTGGAACCACCTTATTGTAACATGTAACATGTAACAATGTAACAAGGGAGCGTATTTGTTTTCCCAAAGATCGCGCGGATTGCACATTTGATGCTCATATCTTGTTGTTTTGTTTAGAACACGAGAGTCTGCGAAGTCCCACGTGCGAAGTAAACGCTAACTGTTTTTTAAGAACACGAATCTCAATCTTACGAGACCCGGCGTAGCCCCACCGACCAACGGGAGGTAATGACGGCTGAGAGAAACGCCTTTGGCGTTTGTTATCCCACGAATGACGACTGACCAACGGGTATTTGTGCTGATTGTTATTCGGTGGAGTGAGTCTCGTGTTCGTCTCCTAAACACCAGAGGTGTTTGCAATCTCACGAGTCACGTGTTCGTCTCCAAAAAACACCAAAGGTGTTTGTAATCTCTCGAGATTTGTCGTAGACATACGCGAGGCTCGGGGAGACTCTGCCGACTGATGGGTTGTGTCCTGAAAATTGGGTTTGTTGGGCGTTCTCGGCTCGGCGCCTGCGCGATGTGTGGTTTCGTGTTCCCGTTAATGCCCGTTAACGTTGGCTGCTCTCATTCGAGGCGAGGCGAGAGGTGGCGAGCGGTGGGCGCTGGTGTCATACGGGTGGCGATGGGCGTTGGTTGGTGGTGGGTGGTTGTATGTTGATCCGCTTGTCTATGAAGCTGTTGGTGGTGGGTGAGGGGCGACGGTCGTTGGCCTGTGATTGACGGTGGTGCTTGGTGTTCTGCTTGCGATGCAAAGGTACGGCAATTATCCGCACGCACCAAATTTGGGCGTGCTGCAGCGTGTTACTTCCTGTTAAAATCCGAAGGGTTGCGTGTTAATAGTAGTTAACGCCATGTTTCCTATGTTTTTGTTCTGCAAGTTGCTTTATTTATATATGTTCAGGTGTGGCGCGCGCGAAGCCGTTCGGGGGGGCTTGTTTTCCCGCAGATTGCGCCGATGGGCCAAGGTGCAAGCATGAGTTTTGTTACAATGTTACATGTTACATGTTACAATAAGGTGGTTCCATATTGCGCAGGATGGGCTTTAAGAAATTATATAGTATATATATTATATATATAATATATATACTATATAATTTTTACACCCCCCAAATTCAGACTTCCGAAAGAAGGTGCCGACATACGGAAGGTGCTTATTGTAACATGTAACATGTAACAATGTAACACTTTCCGACCGCCAGATAAGCAAGCCGGGTGCCCAAATGGGCTATGCCGTGGGGGAGGGAAGGAGCCTGCAAGGAAGCGTTCCCGGTGACGTTAAGCGTGCAATGGGGGATGGCGATGTGTAAAACCCCATCCATTTTCTGAAATTATATTGGAGGAATGAATAAAAAAATGTATCTTTGCAGTATCTATAGAAACGCATCAACAAGAATATTATGGCAAAGAAACAAGATACCATCAGCATTGGCTTTGAAGAGAAGATATGGAAGGCTGCCGACATTCTGCGCGGCAACCTCAGCGCGTCGCAATACGAGGGCGTGGTGCTGGGCCTCATCTTCCTGAAATACATCAGCGACCGCTTCGAGCAGAAGTTTAAGGAGCTGCAGGGCGACGAATACGCCGACCCTGAGGACAAGGATGAGTACACGGCCGAGAACATCTTCTTTGTGCCCCAAGAAGCCCGATGGAGCAAGATCAGCGCCGCCGCCCACACACCTCAGGTTGGCGTGGTGATAGACGACGCGCTGGCCGCCATAGAGCGCGAGAACGAGCGTCTGAAGGGTATCTTGCCTAAAAACTTCGCCCGTCCGGAGCTCGACAAGCGCCGTTTGGGCGATGTGGTAGACCTGTTCACCAACATAGAGATGCACAACGCTGGCGACGAGAAAGACCTCTTGGGTCGCACCTACGAATACTGTCTGCGCCAGTTTGCCTCGATGGAAGGCAAGAATGGCGGCGAGTTCTACACCCCTTCGTGCATCGTTCGCACATTGGTTGATATCCTCGAACCCTACGAGGGCAGGGTGTACGACCCTTGCTGCGGAAGCGGTGGTATGTTTGTGCAGAGTGCCAAATTCATAGAGCGCCACCAGGGCAACCTGCGCAAGATAAGCATCTACGGACAGGAATCGAACCCCGACACATGGAAGATGGCGCACATGAACCTTGCCATCCGTGGCTTGGATGCCAACTTAGGCAATGTGTTTGCCGACTCGTTCTTTGATGACCAACACCCTACGCTGAAAGCCGATTACATTCTTGCCAACCCTCCTTTCAACCTCAGCGACTGGGGGCAGAGCGCCCTGCAGGAGGACGTGCGCTGGCAGTATGGTTTGCCACCAGCTGGCAACGCCAACTTTGCGTGGATGCAGCACATGATTCATCATCTTTCGCCTAATGGCAAGATTGGCCTTGTGCTTGCCAATGGTGCACTTTCGAGTCAGACTGGTGGTGAGGACCAGATTCGCCAAGCCATCATCGAAGCCGACTTGGTGGAGGGAATCGTGGCTTTGCCTTCGCAGCTGTTCTATAGCACAGGTATTCCTGTCAGCCTTTGGTTCATCAATCGCAACAAGGCGCAGAAGGGCAAGACCGTGTTTATCGACGCCCGCAACCTGGGCACGATGGTTACACGCAAACTACGTGAGCTGATGCCTGATACGGATATCAAGAAAATATCCGACACCTTCCACAGCTTCCAGCAGGGAACGCTTGAGGACGAAAAGGGCTTCTGTGCCGTTTGCACCACCGAGCAGATAGCCGAGCAAGACTACATCCTGACTCCTGGCAGATACGTAGGAATAGCCGAAGACGAAGGCGACGGAGTGCCATTTGAGGAGAAGATGGCGAATCTTACCGGAGAGCTGAAAACTCTCTTTGAGGAAAGCAAGAAGCAGGAAGAGGAGATAAGATTGCAGTTGAAGAAAATTGGATGGGAGGTGTAAGAGTATGGAGTGCTTAAACGAATTTTCGGGATTGTTCTCGCTGTTGGCGGTAGTGACTTCCGTGGTTGCTATCATGGTTGCTGTTGTGATTTATCGCAAGCAGAAGAAGGAGCATCTGCAGGACTTGAAGGACGAACTGGATGCTATGGAAGAAAACTCGGTTTTCCCGATGGGACTTGCCGAAAGGAAGTATTATGGGCGAAAAAGTTTTTTAAAAAAGAAATTGGGGAGGTAGTAGGATGGAGTGGAAAGAAGTTAGATTGGGGGATGTCGCTGATGTTCAAACTGGTCCATTCGGAAGTCAACTACATAAGGATAATTATGTAAATAAGGGAACTCCAATTGTTACCGTTGAACATTTAGGAAACAAATGGTTTACATCACAAAACCTCCCAATGGTTTCAGATGAAGACAAATTGCGACTCGCCAAATACTGCTCCCAAGAAGGAGATGTAATTTTTAGTAGGGTTGGTTCTGTTGACCGTTGCTCTTATGTATCTAAAGAATATAGTGGATGGCTTTTTTCTGGTCGTTGTCTAAGAGTGAGACCACGCTCCGGAATTAATCCTGAATATTTATATTATTTTCTTACTAATGAAGGAACAAAGCAATACATAAGAAACATTGCTGTTGGTGCAACAATGCCTTCTATCAATACAAAATTATTGAATGAAGTTCCCGTAAAAATTCCTTCTCTTCCCGACCAATGCCGCATTGCCTCCATCCTTTCTTCTCTCGACCGTAAGATAGAGTTGAACAACAAGATCAATGCTGATTTGGAGGAGATGGCACAGGCTATTTTCAAGAATTGGTTCGTTGACTTTGAGCCTTTCAAGGATGGTAAGTTCGTTGATAGTGAATTGGGAATGATTCCGGAAGGATGGAAAGTTGGAACGCTTGGGGACATTGCTGAGATTACTATGGGGCAATCACCAGCAGGAAATAGTTTAAATGAAAACAGAGAAGGTATGATATTCTATCAAGGAAGCTCTGATTTTGGTTTCCGCTTTCCAAGCATAAGAGTTTTTACAACTGAGCCTAAAAGATTAGCAGTTGCAAATTCTGTACTTTTTAGTGTAAGAGCCCCTGTTGGAGATATTAATGTTGCAAAAGAAGAATGTTGCATTGGTCGAGGTGTGGCTTCTATTAAATCAAAATATGGTCACGATTCTTATTTGTTTTATACAATGAAGTCGTTGCACAAGCTATTTGATTCTTTTGATGGTGAAGGTACTGTTTTTGGAAGTATAAATAAAAAAACGCTTTCGACGATTCAAATATTACTTCCATCTGATGGTATAGTAGAGCAATTTAATAATATTGCATCTTCATTTGATAATAGAATAAGAAGTCTATCTGATGAGTCCTCCCGCCTCTCCCTCCTCCGCGACACCCTTCTTCCTCGCTTAATGTCAGGCGAGCTGGAAGTCCCGGAATAAGAAGAGCAACGAAAGAAAATAACGAGAAAGAAAATATTAAACTAAAGTTTCGCAAGTGGTTCAGGTACGGGCTGAAGGCCCAAAAGCTCCTAGCCCAGGGCATCGCCCTGGGTATAATAGCAGCCAACAAGGCGCCCTGTAAGGGCAAAAGCTTTGTTATTCGCCTGGTGTTTTGAAAGCTTTTGCCCTTACAGGGCGACGACCTTGTGCACATGAACCACCCAGGGCGATGCCCTACCCTTTATACACATCTTTGACAATTCTCAACATCTCACATTTGCAGAAGAA
>ERZ780141.1065-NODE-1065-length-17324-cov-13.022410_pt1 | contig 17324 bp, 16 predicted proteins | sample MGYA00433080_ERZ780141 | MGnify/ENA primary metagenome ERZ780141 (study PRJEB29588, sample SAMEA2154047) | human gut metagenome | biome: human gut; feature: human-associated habitat; material: faeces | place: Denmark | collected 2008/2010 ... | reverse complement strand
ATTACTGACAGTCCTTTTAAGAATATTTAATGTACAGGCAGCCACACCTAACACACGGATTGAAAATGTCGATTTTTCACATGTAAGGATTTGTGACTCTTTCTGGTCTCCTCGCCTGAACGATTTGGTCTGTAAAACTATTCCTCACTGCATTGATCAGATTGAGAACAAGACATTACGAATGAGTAACTTCATCAATGCCGCAAAGGGATATGGCGAGCATTCCGGACTATGTTATGATGATTCCGATGTGTATAAGGCAATGGAAGGAATGGCCTACAGCCTCATCAATAATCCGGATTCGATAATTGAGAGAAAACTGGAAACCTGGATCAATCTGATTGCAGATGCGCAATGGGATGACGGCTATCTGAACACATATTATACCATCGCAGCTCCAACTCCTCGATGGACAGATATGATAATGCACGAGATGTATTGCGGTGGACATCTCATAGAAGCTGCGGTCGCATATTACTATGCGACAGGTAAACAGACTTTTCTTGATATAGCTATTCGTTTCGCTAATCACATGATGGATACTTTTGGACCAGGTAAGCGCCACTGGGTCACTGGTCATGAGGAAGTGGAATTGGCGCTTGTAAGATTAGCCGATGCTACCGGGAATAAGAAATATACCGACTTTGCATATTGGCTTCTTGAAGAAAGAGGACATGGGTATGGATCTTATGGCAACGATACCCCGTGGGACGCGCCCTATTGCCAGGACGAGATTCCGGTAAGCGAGCTTACGGATATAACCGGACATGCGGTAAGAGCAATGTATCTTTTTTGTGGCATGGCGGATGTTGCTTCTCACAAGGATGATACAAATTATATGAAGGCACTCAAACTGCTTTGGGAGGATGTTACTGAACGCAACATGTATGTAACGGGAGGAATTGGGTCTTCAGTAAAGAATGAGGGCTTCACCGAAGATTATGATTTACCGAATCGCGAAGCATATTGTGAGACATGCGCTTCGGTCGCCTTGATAATGTGGGCATCGCGAATGAACAGACTTACCGCTGATGCGGCATACATCAATGTTTTGGAGCGTACACTTTATAATGCAGCTCTTGCCGGGGTGCAATTGGGCGGCGAGCGTTTCTTTTATGTGAACCCTCTCGAATCTGATGGCACTCACCATCGTCAGGAATGGTATGGCACGGCATGTTGCCCAAGCAATATTTCTCGTTTCCTTCCATCGCTCGGCAATTATATCTATGGTTTAGATCAAACTGACATATATATCAATCTCTTTATCGGGAATGAGACTACAATCAACATTGACGGTGTACCAACTCATATGTCAATTTGCGGGTCTTATCCATTTGAAGGAGTTGTGAATATAACGATTAAACCCGAAAGCGTCATAAACCGTGATATAAAACTTCGTATTCCTGATTGGTGTAAGAGATATACCGTTAATGTCAACGGCAAGAAATATAACAATACAACTCACAATGGATACCTATCATTGCCACTTACCGAAGAAGGCGCCGAAATACAACTCGATATGGCTATGCCCGTTGAAATCATAGCTGCGAATCCCAAAATAAAAGAAAATCTCGGCAAAAGAGCCGTAATGAGGGGGCCTTTGGTTTATTGCATGGAAGAATGCGATAATCCGGACTTTTCGGATGCCTCTGTTAATAACGGTACAGCATTTTCAGTAGAAAAGGGAGTCGGGGTTCTTAAAGATTTCAAAGTAATAAAAGCTCAATCGGCACATAAGACATTCACATTTATTCCATATTTCGCATGGGACAATCGTGAGCCGGGACAAATGAAAGTATGGGTTGATCTACAAAGATAATTAATGAATAAATAAACTGATGCGATATCATACAGCTTTAATTTCAACGGTATTTCTCTGCCTGAATTTTATGGCAGCCGGCAGGAAACCGTCTTATGACAACATGGGGTGAAAGTCTGAACCCTGACAAAGTATGGGAAACATACCCGCGTCCCATAATGCAGCGTCAGCAATAGAAAGGTCTCAATGGTCTATGGCATTACCCATCGAGGGACACTTATGGAAACCCGACAGCAACTGGGGATACATACAGTTCAAATCTCCTGCAGAACTTACTGATGCATACGTGGAATATATAGATAAACTTAAAAATTTAGTGCCACGTGGTTTCAGCGCCGGAGTATATACTCAACCAACAGATGTTGAAATCGAAGTCAATGGTCTTATGACATGCGACCGTAAGGTGGTCAAAGTGGATGAAAAACGTGTGCGAGAAAGCAATAAAGCGTTGATAAACTCTCTTGTACAAAAACATCAATGACAATATTATGAATAAAAAATATGTAATAGGTGCGATATTGGCAAGTATGCTCATATGCAGCTTCGCAGAGTACACCCCAAAATATCTTGACTATTCAGCACCATTGGAAGAACGTGTAGAGGATGCTCTGTCGCGTATGACCCTCGAAGAAAAAGTCAAGATGGTTCATGCACAGTCGAAATTCTCTTCTGCCGGTGTCCCTCGACTCGGAATCCCGGAGCTATGGTGTACCGACGGACCTCACGGCATTCGTCCTGAAGTATTTTGGGATGAATGGAACAGCGCCGAGTGGACTAACGACTCATGCACGGCGTTTCCGGCCCTGAGCTGCCTGGCTGCCACATGGCGCCCGGAATTAGCCCGTGAATACGGCAGAGCCATAGGCGAGGAAGCGCGATATCGCCGCAAAGACATTCTGCTTGGTCCCGGAGTGAATATGATGCGTACACCTCTCAACGGCCGCAGTTTCGAATATATGGGCGAAGACCCGTTTCTTACGTCAACAATGGTCGTGCCTTATATCCAGGGCGTTCAAAGCAATAATGTCGCGGCATGTGTCAAACATTTTGCTCTGAATAACAACGAAGACAACCGTTATACGACGAATGTACATGTCGGAGAACGTGCTTTGCATGAAATATACCTCAAACCGTTCAAAGCTGCCGTAGAAGGTGGCGCGTGGGCTATTATGCCGGCTTATAATCTCTTTGGAAACCGCAACTGCTGTGAGAACCCACGACTTTTGAGGGATATATTAAAACGGCAGTGGGGATTCGACGGTGTCGCAGTCAGCGACTGGGGAGGTGTGCACAACACCGAGGCTGTTCTTGAAGGTGGGCTTGACCTTGAAATGGGTACCGGCACTGACGGTGTGTCAGTAAATATGAATGCCTACGACAGCTATTATATGGCCAACCCCTATCTCGAGAGACTGAGGGATGGTCGTGAATCCGTTGAGGATCTCAATGACAGAGTGAGGCGCATACTCCGCACAATTTTCCGCACGTCAATGGCTCCGTCCAATTGGAAAGGCCGTTTCACTTGCCCCGAACATTATGCCACAGCCCGCAAAATCGGCTCCGAAGGAATTGTTCTCCTTAAAAACAACGGTATACTCCCTCTGAAACATGATATCCGCAAAATTCTTGTAGTAGGTGAAAACGCAGTGAAGATGATGACCGTCGGAGGTGGCTCGGCTTCTCTGAAAGTACAGCATGAGGTTACTCCATTGGCCGGATTGAAGTCGGCATTACCGGATGTGGTTGTTGACTGGGAACGAGGATATATCGGAGCGGGAAGCACGGTATTCGACAATGTGAAAAGTCAGGACTTCGAGATGCTGGCCGAAGAGCGAACTCCCGAGCAACTTAAAATCGATGTACTTGCAAAAGCGAAAGACGCCGATATCGTGATATTCATTGGCGGCTTGAATCACTCCCTCTGCCAGGACACCGAGAATTCCGACCGTAAGACTTTGCAGCTTCCATATGGACAGGACGAACTTATCTCAGCTATTGCCGATATAAATCCCAATCTGATTGTGGTAAATATTTCAGGCACACCGGTATTGATGCCCTGGGCGGATAAAGTGGCCGCTATTGTCCAGGACTGGTATCTCGGCAGTGAGGCTGGCAACAGTCTTGCCGATGTGCTTACAGGCAAAGTCAATCCGTCGGGGAAATTACCGTTTACTTTCCCTATGCGCATTGAGGACTTGCCCACCCACGGCCAGCGCCGCTATCCGGGTATTTGGCGCGATGATTTAGCCATCTGTGACATCTATTATGATGAAGGCATACTCATAGGCTACCGTTGGTATGATTATAATGATATCCCTGTACTGTTCCCGTTCGGTTATGGTCTCAGCTATACGGATTTCAACATTGGCAAACCAGTAGTGACCCGGACTGGGATTGGCTATAACCTGAAAATGGATGTAACCAACATTGGGTCCATATACGGTTCGGAAACAGTGCAAGTTTATGTATCAGCTCCTAAATTGAAAGGACTGCTTAGGGAAAAGAAGAAACTTGTTGGTTTTTCAAAAGTGGATCTCGCGCCGGGCGAAACCCGCAGTGTGTCTGTTGACATTCCGTTCTCTTATTTGGCTTATTATGATGAGGAAACGGCATCCGAATGTATACTGGATGGTAAATATGTCTTTTCCGTAGGTTCGTCATCTGCCGACCTGCCACATAAAGTAGCTGTGAAATATGATAGTGCGACCGATATAGGGGGAAATCCCTGTTTCCCCGGGTGGTATGCCGATCCGGAGGGAATCGTGTATGGCGACACGGTGTTCATATATCCTACGCGCAGCCTTCCTTTCAAGGAGCAGACCGCAATGGACTGCTTCTCTACCACCGATCTCATCCATTGGACTAAACATGAAAACATCATCAGTACAGAAGATGTCAAATGGGCCTGGGGTGCGATGTGGGCTCCGGCAGTGCTTGAGAAGGACGGGAAGTATTATCTTTTTTTCGGGGCAAACGATGTCCACGAGGGCGAAATCGGCGGTATTGGTGTCGCAGTCAGCGACAAGCCGGCAGGTCCGTTCAAGGATCTGCTTGGCCGACCACTGATAAATGAGATCGTGAACGAGGCGCAGCCAATCGACCAGTTCGTTTTCAAAGACAAGGATGGGAGTTATTATATGTATTACGGAGGCTGGGGACACTGCAATATGGTCCGTCTCGCCGACGATTTCAAATCTCTTGTCCCTTTCCCCGACGGCTCGCTCTACAAAGAAGTGACTCCAAAGGATTATACAGAAGGGCCGTTCATGCTTGTTAAGGACGGGAAATATTATTTCATGTGGAGTGAAGGCGACTGGACAAAAGACGACTACCGGGTGGCCTATGCAATTGCTGATTCCCCTTTTGGTCCTTTCAGACGAGTAGGCACGATTCTGGAATCAGACCCCGAGATAGGAACGGGGGCAGGGCATCATTCCGTAATCCGGTCCTCGAAAACAGACAGATACTATATTGTCTATCACCGCCATCCGCTCGGAGCGACCGACGGTAACGACCGCGTCATATGTGTCGATGAGCTTCATTTCGACTCAAATGGCAGAATACACCCCGTGAAGATGACTTTCACAGGGGTGTCAGCAACAAAATTCTGAACCAACCGAAGCAATAGTATGAATCATTCTAATATAACCACAGCCGTCCTGCTTTTACTTTCTGCCGCTACCGCTCAGGCTCGTGATACAGATAACAACGGCTTCATCGACAGTCTTATGGCTGAGATGAGCATTGAGGAGAAAATCGGGCAGCTGAATTTGCCTGTCGGCGGGGATGTGGTGCATGGTTATGAGACAGTCTTTCCAATCCCTTTGGCATTGTCGTGTTCATGGGACAGCACCGCCATAGCCGAAATGGCCCGTATCTCGGAAGTGTTCTCGCCCAAGCGTATGTTCATGGATATCAGGGCGACGGGATGCGTGCTGACTCATCCCTTATGGCTTGTGTGAAACACTACGCATTATATGGGGCTGCGGAAGGTGGATGCGATTACAACGGCGATATGGAAGTCTGCGTCACAAACTACGGAGGCCGAATTGTGTCGCTTATGGTTCCGGATAAAGACGGCCGACCACGCGATGTCGTGCTCGGGCATGACAACATCCGTGACTATCTCGAGATCGACGGCAACTTCGGAGCGATTATCGGACGATACGGCAACCGGATTGACTGAGGCCGCTTTACGCTTGATTCAGTAGAGTATCAGCTGCCGCAGAACAATTATGGACATTGTCTTCATGGTGGTCCGACAGGCTTTCATCATTCAATCTGGAATGCTACCCAGACATCTGACACCACGCTCGTGTTGACGTTGCATAGTCCGGATGGTGATGCCGGTTTCCCGGGAAATCTCAATGTTGAAGTTGTATATACCTTGACTTCTGATCGCGGATTGAAAATTGCCTATGCCGCTGATACAGATAAGCCAACTATCATCAATCTCACAAATCACAGTTATTTTAATTTAAGTGGAAACCACTCGAAAGATATCACAGACGAACTGCTGACGATAAAGGCTTCAGGATTTACGCCCATCGACTCGGCATTTATGCCGACTGGCGAAATACGTTCCGTAAAAGGTACTATATTCGACTTTAATCAGATGCATATTTAATCAGATGCATACTATCCGAGAAAATATAGATGCAGATAACAGGCAAATCATCAATGGCATGGGCTATGACCATAACTTTGTCCTTGACAAGAACGAGTCATATGATTCGAAAATCGAACATCTCTCACATATCCGATGGATGAGAAGATTCGTTCCGCCAATGAGCTACGTCGGGAAATAAACGAACTTAACATGCACCTGACAGCACACTGTGTGAGCTCAGCCGGATTTTCATTTCATGCTCTGACATACAGCCCTTCTCGCTACTTTTTTGTATATTTGTGTGATTGAAATTGGAGCCCCGGTAGGGCATAACGCAGATATGGATATTGCAAATTCACATAAAGCGCATCCGTGGCACGGGATTGACTTGGGAGAAAATGTTCCCGAGGAAGTGCGCGCATTCATTGAAATAGTACCGACGGACACCGTCAAGTATGAGGTGGACAAGGCCTCCGGCTACCTTTCGCTGGACAGACCGCAGAAATTCTCCAACATTGTTCCGTCATTGTATGGTTTTCTGCCTCGGACATATTGTGCTTCACACATGGCAGAGCTTACCAATCAGGCGCTTGCGCGCTATGACGTGGAGGGCGACGGCGACCCGCTTGATATTTGCGTCCTTACTGAAAAGGACGTTACCCACGGCGATATAATCGTTCGCGCCAGACCTATCGGAGGCCTCCGTCTGCTTGACCATGACCAGGCGGACGACAAGATTATCGCGGTCCTGAAAAATGATGCCGTCTACGGTCATCTTACTGATATTGATGAGCTTCCGAAGGACATTATCCGCAGGCTTATTCATTATTTCACTACCTACAAGGATATCCCGGGAGAGAACAGCCAGCGCATGAAATTCATCAGCATCTACGGAGCTGAAGTCGCTAAGGATGTGATTCTCAGGTCAATGCAGGATTATCAGGAATTGATTGCGGCCAAGCAGCTGACTGTCCGCTAACGAAGTTCGTTCGGGGCTTTTTTTGCCTCTGGCATCGATATTGGCGCCCGAACAGTTGACGGCAGCTGTATCTTGTTCTATATCAATAGTCTGCGCTCTCGCCGAAACGAAAACGCAGACCAATATAGCTATGCAGAAAATTCTTTTCAACGTTATTGTCTGAACTTGAATTCTGCGGTGTGATTTTCCTCTTTCGTCTCACCGACTACTTCCACGCGGATTTTCGAACCCTTTATGGTTACGCTGGCGTATGTCTTGTTGCCGTTGATAAGTATTGGAAAATCAGCCAGTTCGCCGGAATTATGCAGCCCATACTGATGTGTATGGCCGGAGAACATAAGTGACACGCCTGCTTCATTCAGCAGGGGAGTAATGATTTCGTGGAGATGTATGTCGCCGTGCCAAGTGCTGTGGCCGGCAGGAATGTGAAGGAATGCAATACGCTTACCGTAACGCAGATTACCGATTTCATTCTTCAGCCAAGCCGCTTCCTGCTCCCTGTACTTGTCACTCTCGATGATTCCGTGATATTCGATGTCGGTGTCCGGTTTGTCTTCACCGCAGTCCAATGCCAGGAAGCTGATACCCGCTGCATCGAATGTGTAGTAATATTCTCCGGTGTGGGTAGGGAAGTATTTGTAGATGTTGTCAGCATACTGTCCTCTGTTCTCGTGGTTACCTCTTACGAAAATGATAGGGATGTTCTTCGCGAACATGTCCACGCATGCGTCCAGCCATCCGTTGAAGATTCCTTCTTCGTTTTCGGTGCTTGAAAGTAAATCTCCGTTCAGCAGAACGAAGTCATACTGCGAGAAATCGACATTGGCACAAAGCCTTTTGATATCGTCGGCGCGTCCGTGTACGTCATTGAGAATGAAGAATTTGAGCTCGTCTGTCTCGTTGCTGAAGGTCTTGAAACGAAATGGCTCTTTCTTGTAAACGACAGACGACGCGATTTCGCCAAACTTGGCATCATCGGAATGGTTCCATCCTGTAACTGCTTGAGAGAAAATTCTATACATGTATTTGGTCCCAGGTTTCAGACCGGTAAGGCGGACAGAATGTATGGTCTCATGTGTGAGTCGGCGTCCGAAACGCGCTTCATAGATGCGCTCATGCTCTTCGCTGTAGAAATGCTGTCCGTTGTCTTCGGCGCATTCTACCCATGCGGTAGACGGCACGTCAGTTTTCCATACGACAGTGACGGCATCCTCGGTCATGTCACAGAGCCATGGTCCGTGAGTGATCTTGATGGTGCTCTTGTTCTGCGCCATCATAGTGACCGCGCCGAGCATGCTTGCCAAAACAATCAGAAATTTTTTCATAATTCAATGTTTGTGATTCAGTCTTTCCCGGCCGATATGGACGGGAAATGCAAATTTACATATTTTATGCCGATAAAGGAGGTTCGGAATTGCCGATAATTTGTTAAATTTGCGTGATTAAAACTAAAGCATATTATGTTCAATACTTTCTACAGAACAAACACTTGCGGTGAACTCCGTCTCGGAGATGTCGGCAAGAAGGTGGTTCTTTCAGGCTGGGTTCAGAAAACCAGGAAACTTGGTGGTATGACATTCATTGACCTCCGTGACCGTTACGGAATCACCCAGCTGGTTGTAAGTGCTGATGCTCCGGCAGAGTTGGTCGATGTGGCCAATTCTCTCGGTCGTGAGTTCGTGATTCAGGTGGAGGGCGAAGTTATCGAGCGCCAGAGCAAGAATACCAAGATGGATACCGGCGAAATCGAGATCAAGCTCGGCGCCATACATATCCTGAACAAGTCTGTCACACCTCCGTTTACAATTGAAGATGAAAGTGACGGCGGCGATGATATTCGTGCGAAATACAGATATCTTGACCTCAGGAGAAATCCGTTGAAGAATGCCCTCGTGCTTCGTCACAAGATTGCTCATGAGGTTCGTAACTTCTTGGATTCCAAGGGATTCATGGAGATTGAAACCCCATATCTCATCAAGTCTACACCAGAGGGAGCGCGTGACTTCGTCGTTCCTTCCAGAATGAATGCCGGCGAGTTCTACGCATTGCCTCAGTCTCCTCAGACATTCAAGCAGCTGCTTATGGTTGCCGGATATGACCGTTACTTCCAGATAGTACGTTGCTTCCGTGATGAGGACCTCCGCGCCGACCGTCAGCCTGAGTTCACGCAGATTGACTGCGAAATGTCTTTTGTGGAGCAGGAGGATGTGCTGAATACATTCGAGGAGATGATGAGGACGCTCTTCAAGAATGTCCTTGATGTGGATATTCCTAATCCGCTTCCTCGCATGAGCTGGTATGATGCCATGGACAAATATGGTTCCGACAAGCCGGATGTGCGCTTCGGCATGACCATCCATGAGCTCACATCATTGGCCCAGGGCCACGGCTTCTCCGTATTCGATTCAGTGGAGTATGTCGGCGGTATCGCAGTCGAGGGCGCGGCAGATTATACCCGCAAGCAGCTCGACGAGCTCACGGAGTGGGTAAAGAGGCCGCAGGTAGGTGCCAAAGGCCTGGTTTACATCAAGTTCAATGCTGACGGCACTGTCAAGTCGTCAATTGACAAATTCTATACTCCTGAACAGGTGAAGGAAATGGCAGAGGCTGCAGGCGCCAAGGCCGGCGACCTCGTCCTGATTCTTTGCGGTCCTAAGAGAAAGGCTCAGACCATGCTCGGCGTTCTCCGTATGGAGATGGCCAACCGTCTGGGACTCAGGGATCCTAAGGTGTTCGCACCGCTCTGGATCGTGGATTTCCCTCTGCTTGAATGGGATGACGAGACACAGCGTTTCTATGCGATGCACCATCCGTTCACAGCGCCTAAGCCGGAGCACCTCGACCTGTTCTACAGCGACAAGAAAGAGGATCTCGCGAAGGTTTGTGCCAATGCTTATGATTTCGTTCTGAATGGTACCGAGCTCGGTGGCGGTTCTGTCCGTATCCACGAGGCGGCTCTCCAGGAGCGCATGTTCGAGGTTCTCGGCATCAGCAAGGAAGAAGCCGCATACAAGTTCGGATTCATTATCAATGCCTTCAAGTTCGGTGCTCCGCCTCACGGAGGTCTGGCATTCGGTTTTGACCGTGTGTGCGCCCTGTTCGGCGGCAGTGATTCCATCCGCGACTATATCGCATTCCCTAAGAACAATCAGGGCCGCGATGTGATGATAGATTCACCGTCGACCATCGACCAGTCGCAGCTGGATGAACTTCATCTCGATGTAAGAAAGAGCAAATAAAAAATAACGGAGGATTTTCAATGTCCTCCGTTATTTTTTATCTGTATTTGTCGTATCCCGGCATCCGGGTGCTGTTCACAAGCTCCTTGTATTGCTTGTCATCACGCGGACAGATCAGAAGGACATCGTCGGTATCTACCACCAGGCAGTCCTCCAATCCTCTTATCATCAGGAGTTTGTTCTTGTTCTTGGTGAGGATGATATTCCGTTTGTCGTTCTGGAGAATCTTCATCTGCGTGTTCGAGATGTTGCCGTCCTGGTCTTTGCTCCGGATGCTGGAATAGTAGTTCTCCCAGCTGTCTATGTCGGACCAGCCGAACTGGATAGGATATACCCAAGCCCTGTCGGTTTTCTCCATTACACCATAGTCGATGGACAGCTTGATGCAGTCGGTATATGCCCTTTCGATGAAAACTTCCTCCGCCGGACTTCCCAGAGCACCTTCCCAGCCGTCGAACAGTCTGGTGATTTCCGGGATGTATCTCTCCATTTCTTCCTTGATTACGGAAGCCTGCCATACGAAGATACCGGAGTTCCAGAAGAACTCACCGCTTCTGAAGAACACGTCGGCGATTTCAGCATCCGGCTTTTCCGTGAAGGTCTTGACCTTTACAGGGTCACCGCTGCTGCACGCCCCCTTGCCTCCAACTGCCTGAATATAACCATATTCCGTGTCCGGTCTGTCCGGCTTGACTCCCAGGGTCACCAAGACAGGATTCTTCTCTGCATAATCCAGCGCGTGGGTCATTGTCTCCTTGAAAAGTTGTTCGTCATTGACAATGATATCCGCCGGCGTAGCCGCCATTACGGCATCGGGATTTCTTTTCAGCAATGTGTAGGTGGCGTAGGCGATACATGGTGCGGTACGTCTCGCATAAGGCTCCAGAAGGAGATTCTCTTTCGGGAGTTCAGGAATCTGCTCATTGATGATACCCTTGAATTTGCCCAGTGTAATTATCAGGATGTTCTCTTCAGGTACTACTCCGAGGCATCTTTCGTAAGCTATTCTTACCAATGATTTGCCTGTTCCGGAAATATCCAGGAAATGTCCCGGCATTCCTTCTCTGCTTATAGGCCAGAAGCGGTTCAGGTGTCCGCCCGCCATTATGACGCAGTATTGATTATTCTTCATGTATATATAGTCTCGTGTTATTTCTATAAATATATCGGCACATAAGCGGCAGGGAAGTATCTGAACTCCACCTGGGCCCCGTCATATGTTATCGCCGCGACATCGAACCAGACCTCCAAATCTCTTCCTAAATACTTATGTTTCATCGACATATACTTTCCGGCTGCGGCTGCGATATGCCGCTGTTTCGATGCGGTGACGGCTTCCTGCGGTTCTCCCTGCACAGGTGCGGTCCTACTCTTTACCTCTACAAAATGTATTCCATCGCCGGCCAGCGAAATGATGTCAATCTCCAAATGCCCGTACCGCCAGTTCCTCTCCAGTATCGTATGCCCGTGGTCGATAAGGTATTGGCAGGTTTCATCCTCGCCATGTCGCCCCAATGCGTTTTTTCCTTTCATGTCAAATAGTTTTTTCAGTTTGTCGCGAGCCGGTCTGTCATTTGTCGAAGGTGACGACTGTGACACCAGATCCTCCCAGCTGTATGCTTTCATCTTTGGCCGAGACCACGCCCGGCGTCGTTTTCAGGAACTTCTGAATCTCTTCTCTCAATGCTCCTGTTCCTTTTCCGTGGATGATTCTGACAGAAGAAACATTGAGCATGATGGCATCGTCGACATAGTGCATCACATTCTCCAGCGCTTCATTCACTCTCTGCCCCCTGACATCCAGTTCCATCTTGAAATTCAATTTCCTTTCAGATATTGAACTGTCCATCGAAGAACTGGTCTGCACCGGCTTCGGAGCCGCCTTTATCGCGCTTTTATATTCATTGGAAGAGATGCGCTCCACCTTGTCCAGCGGCATTTTGCTCTTTATGTTGCCTACGATGACCGTGACCGCCTTGTCTGATACGATGGCGACCTCGCCGACCATGCCGTTGGCTTTCACGCGCACTTTTTCGCCGACCTGCAGAGGTCCGCTGCGGAAAGCGGAGATTTTCTTCTCCATCCCGGCATTGTCCTCCTGTTGCGAATTTCCGCCGGCACGTCCGGCTTTGCGCTGCTGCTGTCTCTGCTGCCTTTCGCTGACTTTGCGGATTTTCTCCTCCAGATAGCTGTCGCGGTCCTTTTTGTCCTGCTCCTTCTTCTGAGCAAGAGCATTGACGAAACCTTGGAGATTTTCCCTGGCCTTGCGCGTTTCCGCCTTCTCCGCCTGCTTCTCGCGGATGGTCCGTATGGTGTTCTCCACCTGCTTGTTGGCCCCTTTCACGATATCCTCCGCCTCGCGTTTCGCCTCGTCCAGAATCTCCTGCCGCATCTTCCGGATATCTTCCAGTTCCTTCTGGTATTTTCCGGTAATGCTCTCCAGCGTCTTGTCTGTATTTCTTATTTTCTGGATTTTCTCGTCCAGTACCTTTCTGTTTCTCGCAATCTTCCGCAGATTCCTTTCAATGCCCACAAACTCCTCACCTGCACGGTTTTCCGCGTCTTTGACAATCGTCTCCGGCAGCCCCATCTTACGTGCCAGCTCGAATGCGAAGGAGTTTCCCGGCAGCCCCATTTCCAGTTTGAACAGCGGTGCAATGTTCTTGGCATCGAACTGCATCGCCCCGTTCACGACGCCCGTCTCCGCCCCTGACGCATACAGTTTCAGGTTCGTGTAGTGCGTGGTGATGACGCCGTAGACTCCGCGTTTGTCGAACTCGCTGAGTATCGCTTCCGCAATCGCGCCTCCGGCGGCAGGTTCCGTGCCCGACCCGAATTCGTCTATCAGGATCAATGTCTTCGAGTCGGCATGAGCCAGCATGTCGTTCATCGAAGCCAGGAAAGAACTGTATGTACTCAGGTCATTGTCAATGGATTGGCCGTCGCCGATGTCTGCCATTATCCTGTCGAAGACCATCATTTCGGATGTCTCGGAGGTCGGGATGAGCATGCCCCACTGGAACATGTACTGGAGCAGGCCTACGGTTTTCAGGCACACGGACTTGCCTCCGGCGTTAGGTCCGGAGATGAGCAGAATGTGCTTCTGCGGGGTAAGTTTCACTGTCAGCGGAACGATTTCCTTGCCGTCTTTTTTCAGGGACCTTTCCAGAAGCGGATGTCTTGCCTTGCGCAGGTCCATCTCGTTTTCTTCGGATATTATCGGCATTCCGGCCACGAAATCAAGTGATGTCTGTGCCTTGGCGATGAGGAAATCCAGTTCGCCGATGCATTTGGCACCTTCCAGAAGTTCCGGCACGAATGGACGCACCCAGTCGCTGAAGTCATATAATATGCGTGCTATCTCGCGTGATTCCGCGAAATGCAACTCGCTGATTTCATTGGTGATTTCCACGATTTCCGCCGGCTCGATGAAGGTGGTCTTGCCTGATGAGGACTCGTCGTATACGAAGCCCTGAAGCTTTCTCTTGTTGGCGGAATTGACAGGAATGAGCATTTTTCCGTCACGCATGACGACAGACGCGTCGCTGTCCACGATGCCCTCGCTCTGCGCTTTTTTCAATATGATGCCGATTCTTTTGGAAATGGCGCCTTCCTTGTCCTTGAGCTTCCGGCGGATGTCGTACAACTCGTCCGATGCTGTATCCTTGACATTTCCGAATTTGTCCAGAATGGAATCTATGCGCTGATGAACTTCAGGGAACAGCACGATGCTGCTTACCATTTTCTTCAGATATGGGTAGACACCGTCCTTGATATTGCCGAAAAATATTGACACTTTCCTGAGAGTGTCCAGCATTGTCCTCAACTTTCCGAGGGAGACGAGGTCGATGTTCGCGCCTTCTTTGGAGAGGACTTCGAGGAAGCCGACGCAGTCGATGTAGCCGTTCGCGGGGAATGATTCCTCGAACATCACGATCAGCCTCATTTCGTCGGTCAGCAGCAGTCTTTTGCGGATTTCTTTCGGATTTGTGGAAAATTTCTCCTCTGCAGTCCTGATTGTCGCATAGTCAGTGCTGCATCTGTCCGAGATGATTTTCCTAATCCTGTCGAATCCAAGTATTGCTTCAATTCTCTCCTCTGTCATAACCTTTTATTGCTTTTCCTCCTGCCCTGAAGACAATGATGCCCCGAGTTTCAGTTTGAGCTCATTTATATTGTTTATTTCGGTCAATGTCCCTCCGTGTCCGAACGCGATTCCGCCAGTTTCCTCCGATACGACGATGACGTCGGCGTCAGTCTCTTCCGTGATGCCGATGGCGGCCTTGTGCCTCATGCCGTATTTCGCCGGAATGTCGGTCCTCTCGGTAATCGGCAGCGTGCACCTCGCGGCTACAATGTGGTGATTGTCAATGATTACCGCGCCGTCATGCAGCGGTGAGTTCTTGAAGAACAGATTCATTATGAGCCTGCGGTTTATGCTGGCGTCGATTCTGTCTCCGGTCTCGATTACGAAGTCCAGGCTTATCTGGTGGGGTATCACGATGAGCGCACCGGTCTTCTGCTCTGACATTGTCCTGCATGCTTCGGTGATTTCTTTTACCGCGCCGCTGTCCAGCGGTTTGGCTTCGTTCCCCAGGAATTTGTTCAGGAAGTTCCTGGCGCCGGCGCCGAATCTGGAACTGCTTCCGAATTTCATCAGGAAGTGTCGTATTTCCGGCTGGAATATGATGATCACCGCGAGCACGCCCACGTCAATGAATGTCCCCAGCAATGCGCTCACAAGTTTCATCTTCAATGCGTCCGCAATTACTCTCAAGACGTAGATTGAAATGATGGCCGTGAAGATGTTCATCGCCGCAGAGTCGCGTATCCATCTGAAAATGAAATATATAAGCAGGGCGACCAGCAGGACGTCCAGCATATCGGTGACCGAAAATTTAAGGAACCCGAATATTTCCAGAGGCATGACCATATATCATATGTATTCAAACTGCAAAAATAGTAAATTTTTGCTCATTCCTCTAACTTCTCGCGCGGAAGTAAAAATGCCGACAAAGATGCAGATCTGGTGGCCGTCGAATCTGTCGAGCCCGTTTTCGGAGCCTATCCAGATGAATCCGGCCTCATCTTGGGAAATGCAGTTGACAGATCGCGATGGGAGCCCGTCGGCCGCTCTGTAGTAGGAGACATAGGGTAATTTTTCGGCATAAGACGTGGCGGCGAGGCCTATGGACAAATATAGTATAAGCAAGGCTATTCTTTTCATCATTTTTCAATTTGACTGCAATTCAGGAATTCTTGCCAAAACTAAGAAATTTTAAACGGAAGTAGTTGAAAATTAAAAATTTATTCGTACCTTTGCGCTCCGCAAAGTATGCGGAAATACGATAAAGTATTAATAAACAATTAATTATCAAACCAATGCCTGGATTAATTGGAAAGAAAATCGGAATGACTTCCGTTTTCGGTGCTGATGGAAAAAATATTCCATGCACCGTTATTGAGGCTGGTCCGTGTGTTGTTACGCAGGTCCGTACGGTAGAAAAAGATGGTTATGCCGCCGTGCAGCTTGCCTATGACGAAACCACAGAAAAACATGCCAGCGCCCCTCTCAAAGGGCATTTTAAAAAGGCAGGAACCACTCCTCATCGTAAGCTCGTTGAATTCGAGGCTGACTTCGCAGGAGAGCTTAAATTAGGCGACGTTCTGACAGTTGCTGACATCTTCGAAGGTGTTGAGTACGTTGACGTTGTCGGTACTTCTAAAGGTAAAGGATTCCAGGGAGTCGTTAAACGTCACGGCTTCGCCGGTGTCGGTGGTGCTACCCACGGTCAGCACAACAGACTTCGTCACCCTGGTTCTATGGGCGCATCATCTTGGCCTTCACGCGTATTCCCGGGAATGAGAATGGCAGGCCACATGGGCAATGAAAGGGTAAAGGTGTTCAACCTTCAGGTTGTCAAAGTAATTCCTGAGAACAACCTTCTCGTATTGAAAGGCTCTGTACCTGGAGCCAAAGGTTCTTATCTAATGTTGGAGGCTTAATTATGGAATTGTCAGTTTTGAAGATTGACGGATCAGAGTCCGGAAAGAAGGTCGTCCTTGATGAGAAAATCTTCGGCGTGGAGCCGAACGATCACGCTATCTACCTCGATGTCATCCAGTACCTCGCACATCAGCGTCAGGGAACTGCAAGGACCAAGGACAGAAGCGAAGTCTCATACAGTACCAAAAAGCAGGGTCGCCAGAAAGGTGGTGGTGGAGCCCGTCACGGTTCATTGAAAGCTAATATCTATGTAGGTGGTGGTCGTGCACACGGTCCTAAGCCACGTTGCTATGATATGAAGCTCAACAAGAAGCTCAAGCAGCTCGCTAGATTCTCAGCTCTTTCTTATAAGGCTAAGGAGAACAAGATTGTCATGGTAGAGCCATTCACAATGGAGGCTCCTAAGACAAAAGAGTTCTTGAACATTCTTTCAGCCATCAAGGCAGGCGACAGGAAAGTACTCTTCGTGCTTCCTGAAAATTCTGCCAATATTTACCTTTCATCACGTAACCTCGAGCAGGTGAAGGTCATCTCAGTTGATGAGATCAATACCTACACTATCATGAACGCACACTCAATGGTTCTCGTTGACGGTGTTCAGGATATCCTCGCCTCTAGAGTAAGACGCTAAAAAGATTGAGAGATGGGAATTATCATTAAGCCAATTGTAA
>ERZ780141.1064-NODE-1064-length-17325-cov-9.092299_pt1 | contig 17325 bp, 8 predicted proteins | sample MGYA00433080_ERZ780141 | MGnify/ENA primary metagenome ERZ780141 (study PRJEB29588, sample SAMEA2154047) | human gut metagenome | biome: human gut; feature: human-associated habitat; material: faeces | place: Denmark | collected 2008/2010 ... | reverse complement strand
GTGTTTTTCATAGTTTTACCCCGAAATTCGTTGCACTTCTATTTGGACACTGCAGCTGAATAAATCACTATCGCAGCTTTTTGCCGGTGGAGTGGGGCGGTGGGGCAATCGCGGGGTTACTCCTTTTTCTGGGTGTTTGGCAGGAAGCCTGCGATGATGCCGAGCAATGGCAGGAAGGCGCTCACTTGAAAGATGTATTCGATGCTCGTCTTGTCGGCCAACCAGCCAAAGAATGCTGAGCCCAGACCGCCCAAGCCAAACATCAGCCCAAAGAATATGCCGGCAATCAGACCCACTTTATCGGGCATCAAATCGGTGGCATATACCACAATGGAAGAGAATGCCGAGGCGATTATCAATCCCGACATGAAGGTGCAGATAATGGTAAGCGTGAAGTTGACAAACGGCATGGCTATGGCGAATGGCGCCGCTCCCAAAATCGAGAACCAGATGACGTATTTTCTGCCGAACTTGTCACCCAACATTCCTCCTGCCACTGTTCCGATTGCAAAGGCGGCAAGGAATACAAAAAGGCACAATTGTGAGGTTTGTACCGAAACGCCAAATTTGTCAATCAGGAAGAAGGTGAAGTAGCTGGTGATGCAGGCGGTGTAGAAGTACTTCGAGAATACGAGCATGATGAGGATGAACAAGGCCCAATATTTCACTCGCTTGGAGATATGAGTGTTGAGAAGCGGTTGGTGCTGCGGATGGTTGACCACATAGGCCAGTCGTGCCTTGTACCATACTCCAAGCCTGACCATGATGATGGCTGCAAGCAAGGCTGCAAGAGCAAAAAATGAGATGGCTCGTTGCCCGAATGGCAGGATGATGATGGCAGCCAACAATGGCCCCCCCCCCCCCGCCGTTGCCTCCCACTTGGAAGATGGATTGCGCCAAACTCTTCTTGCCTCCCGATGCCATCTGAGCCACCCTTGAGGCTGTGGGATGAAACACCGACGAACCCAGACCCACGATGCTCACCGCCAGAAGAATCAAGAAATAATTCTCGGCAAATGCGAGCAGGAGCAGACCCACCAAGGTGAAGCACATGCCAATGGAGAGAGCGTAAGGCTGAGGGCGCTTGTCGGCATAAAGCCCGGTGAATGGTTGCAAGATGGAAGAAGTCATCTGGAAGATCAGCGTGATGATGCCAATCTGTGCAAACGAGAAGTCGAACTTATCCTTCACAATCGGGTAGATAGAGGGGATAATCGACTGAATCATATCATTCAGGAAGTGAGAAATACTGCAGATGATGAGCATCGAATACACCGTGCCATCTATCATCGTGGGATTCCCCTTAATCTTATTGCCAATCGATCGTATGTCCATTTTTTCTGCTTCCGACTGAAGTTTTCTGGTTTTCTGTCCGCTTGCAAAGGTACAAATAATACATGATTTTTGCCAAGAATGCCCACTAAATACTATTGGTTATCTCGTTGTAAAATTTGCTGAGCAAAGAGAGATAATAAGATTAAATTGTGCCCTCCATTGCCTGTGCTTTAATGGACGCATATATGATAACTGCAGTGTCATGTAGTACACCCATACAAGTACCCATACAAGTACCCATACAAGTATAGAAGACGAGGCAGAAAACTTATCAGAAAATATAAGGCGCTTGGTTGTTGCTATCGGTACAGATGTAAAGGGCGTAAAGGAAATGATGGAGGTAGTCGGGTTAAACCCCAAATTGGGCATTAGGAGAATCTTACATCTACATCCCAATGCCCGATTTGGGGTAAAATCACCTCATACACACCTTTTTGAGATTTCTGGCAACAATTGCGTCCCCATTTCTATCAGCAGCCCCTGATATTCTGCACAGAAGTCATAAATTGATTGCGTATTAACTATAATTAACTCACAAGGGCATTATAAATTCCCACCAAAAGAACACTTTTGCACAAAGAGATTACTAACTTTGTATAAACCATAAAAACATTCAATGATGGCAAAACAAATGGAAAGCTCTTCATATCTAAGTGAAAAAGAACTGCTTAGCAAGCATGTTGAAAACATATTTAAAACATATACTTCATCTGGTTTACATATTTGTGACATCGCAACAGGTGGGGGAAAATCATACACTATTGGCAAATTAACCTGCGAATACTATCCCAAGCATTTCAACCGCATAATAATCCTTTGCGTTCAAAATAAGCTAGTTCATGGCATGAACAAGGAAATTGAAAGATTTATCAATTCAAAAGACAGCCTTATCAGGTCTTCGCAAAAACTTATAATCGAGAACAATTACGAGGTTATCAAGACTGCTGTGAGCACAGGCTCTTTTCAAGAATTAATTCAACAATTAGAATACCAAAGCGGAGAATTAAAAAATGAAAATCGAGTGCTAAAGTATAATTGTAACCAAATAAAAAAAACATTCGATGCTGTAAAGAATTTGATTGCATCCATTGAAAATGGACCCAATGATTTTTTACAGAATCAGATAAGCGATACAGAAGCCAAACTTAGATATCAAGTCAGAAATTTCTTTGAGACATATAAGAAGTTCAAGACGCACACTGAGAAAAAACGCATCGAGACAGAAACAATACTAAAAGATTTCCCAGCCCTTACCAAAGTCTACCCTCAAGTTGAATATAAAAGGAAAACGGTTTTACTAATGACCGTACATAAATCGATGTACGGCATTGATCCTATAATCAGCGAAAAAATAAGTCTCGCCGATTTTGCAGAAAAAGGAAAGCAAACACTGATATTGTTTGACGAATCAGATCAAGCAGCCATTGCTATGCGAAATGCCATCATCAATCAGTCCATCGAAAATTCTGGTGGAAGCAGACGCTTTGCAAAGGGATATAATGGTTATTTACAATATAAGCAGCTTATTGATATGATAGGCCAGATTTCAAATGAATATTACGGTAATCTTTTAACTGACAATCTAAAGAAGGCTCATCAAATCATTACGACGAATTGGGAAAGAGTTTTTGGACAGACAGAACCATATAAAAGCATCTTTCTTGGTGAACTAGAAGATTTGGAGGATTTTCGCAGGGGAGTTTTCTTTTCTGGTCCTGCATTGAAATTAAACGTGTCAAAAAAGGCTGACAACGCAAAATCTTTCATCTGCTACCGTAATGGTGAAACACAATTCAAGTTGTTGCACAAGTCCAAAGTGTCTGATTTGAAAAGGGATTTCGATTATGTTGTCCCGATGGATAAATTTCTGTCATTGATTATTGGCAGTACAACTGTAATAAAAGCCAAATTTTGCGATGTAATAAATAAAGCCTACTGCAAAAGCGTTGAGGACTATAGTAAGGCCGGAAAAGAAATTTCTCAAAATAAAATTCCTCAAAATCGCTATATGGGCTATCCCACTCGCGAACGTGAGATACACACTCTATTTTCTCGATTTGAAATCGAAACCGAATATCAGTTTGAGCAACAACTTCTTGAATTTATGACAAATAGAAAAAATCTAATAGTCAATAACGGAGGAAAACAGATTAAACTTCCAGATAATTCTGTTTACTCTCAAGGAGTTCAACTATATCAAGAAGAAATTGACGAACGAGACAATCAGCATAGAGTCAGGCTTTCTTGTCGTGAAATATCTACAACTCCAGAAAAAATCCTGTTTGACCTTGTACATTCAGGAGATACGTCTGTTGTTTTATGTTCTGCTACCGCTTCAAGCACATCGGTGATAAGCAATTTTGACATTGCTTATCTAAAAGAATGCATCGGAAATAAAGTCCATATACTTTCGGAATCAGACCACAAAAAGTTTGATGAACTCGTTGCATTGACATATCCTAAAGAACACCAGATAGAAGCCATCCCACTAAAGCATTATTACTATACAGATAAGAGAGAGAATAAACTTTCCCTTCCTGAAAAATACAAAAAAATGTTCTCAAAAGAAGCTATTGAAGAAGGTCTTGATGAAATGTGGTTCAGATGTACACGCATGAAGCTAAATAAAAGCAAGAAAGACGGAGAGGACATTACTTTCCACCTTTATCGCCTCTTCCAGTTCATAGAAGCATATCACTGGTTTATCAATAATAGTGATGTACACAGTATGATTTTCTTCCAAAATAGGACAGGAGATTCTATCCAGACTAATGTTCTAAGCTGTTTGATTGACGGAACATTTAAAAATCAACCGTCAACTTTTAACGGAGAATTACCAACTGATTGGGAAAACAAACACATCAGAATTTCAAAGGATTGGGAAATTGTTGAGGGAAGCATTCTAAAGGAACTCAGCGAAAACAAGGATGCCAAAATTATGCTTGTCTCGGCCTATGCAAGTTTCAAAGCAGGAGCAAATATGCAGTATAACATTCCCGAAGGGCTTGATTTTCTGCAAGGTGATAATTGGGAAACGGAAAACGAGCAATTAAAAAAAGACTGGGATGCTGTATATTTGCAATGTCCTAAGTCTTACCTTACTATGGCAGAAGATGATAATGAGACAACTTACGAAAAAAGTCTTTATAACGCTATGATTTCTCTAATGATGCTATATGAAAGAGGTTGCTTGTCTCTAGCAGAAGTATCTTCTTGGTTGTGTAGGGCATTATCTGCAAATTTTTGGTTTGGTGATAAAAATAACCCTGGTATTGCTCGCGATAAAGCGTCTTGGGCACAAACCGTTGTTGAACAAGCCGTAGGTCGTCTATGCCGCACAAAAAATAAACCACACACAACGTATATTCTCTTTGATGAGGACATATCAATCTATTTTGATAGGAAAAATCTCCAAAAATCCTTAACCAAAGAGTTCAAAGCGTTGGCAAACTATATTCTAAGCATCCCAAACGTACCATTACTAAACGGCAACGACACTGATGAAACAAAAAGATGCAACAATGCAAACTATGCCAAGAGACAACTTCATAGAATAAGAAGCATCGCTCTCAGATATACGCCACACCCAAATAGAGACGAAACATTCGAGTATGAGACAGAAGAAGGAAACTCTATTCACGACAGTGTCCTTACCAATCAGCTTATGTATCAAAACTACAAACAGACTATCATTCGAAAGCCTGTTATTAGTGGTTTTGAGGATTTAGACGAGAAAGACAAACTCCTACCATTTATAAGTAAGTGCTATGGTGATTGGCCTCGCAATGAGCATAATGAATATTCATTCTGGTATAATCCTAAACGCTACAATGAGATATGCCAAAATGGTACAGGCAAACAATATCCAGAGCCAATATCTCCGTCAAGTGTAAGATTGGATGTGTTAATGAAAAATGAGGTTATTCGAAAATATTTCGAGCAACAGGGATATGCGACCAACTGGAATTCTGGTGGTCTAATTCTTCATCCAGAAATACTGAAAACCGATTATGCCGGAGAAATAGGAGAAGAGGCATTTAAAGCAATCCTGCTTCACTATACAAATTGTAAGGAAGAAGACATAAAACACCTCACTGGAAAAGATTATGAGTTAGCAGACTTTGTTGTCTACAATCCTGACAGAAGCTACAAAATTGCATTCGATATAAAGAACATGAACCCGAATATTGAGCATAATGACAAACAAGGTGATTTACCAACTGCAGAAAAACGTAAAATTAAACGTAAAAGACTTGGTCGCAACCTCATTACCATCGATATCCTTCAATTACCTAATGAATCTATGGATGAAACAACTGAGATTCATGGAATAATTGACAATAACGGAAACATCATTATGAAATCAATAGAACAACTTAAACGATTTATCTAAGCAAGATGAAAAAAATCGAATTAAGAGAGGATTATATTAAAAGCCTACCTCTAACGACTAACAGAATCACGGTAGATTGGTCTGTCGATAAATTCTTCAACCGATACTCAATTATTTCATATTACACCAACGACCCAAAATTTAAAAACCTGGCCTATGAACAATTAGGTGATGTGCCAAGCATATCTGTATCAGGCATTTTTGCAAGATGGGATACCAACCATTCCTCGTACATAAAGTTTTTTATTCTTGCAAAAAAGAGAATGAACGTAAAGTTCTTAATAGTTTAAGAGCATACGAAAGCATAAAATCTTTTGTCGATACACTGGTAGAATATGATGAGATTATTCAAAAAAGAATCATCGCATCTCTTGCTATAAACTCACTTGGCAAAAAGAAATCCGACAAAATGATGTACCACAATGGCTCTTTACTCGTTTCAGACGAAAAAAATTTTAATGCAAAAAAAAGTCGTCGCGAACTAGTTTGCCTAAAGATTACTGTAAACGAATATATGATTCTTACAGCAAGCACAACTTCTTTTTCTAATCCTGTCAATGTCAACGAACTTAGAAAGCACAAAAATTGCGTACTCCAAATTGTAGGAAATATTGAAGGTGACTTCTGGTCTGGTCAAACTCTCAAGCCTATTATAATAAGGGATTGCAAAAACGGCGAGTATGACCTTAATCGACTATTCATCCAGAAAAAAGCCTTTCAAGACAACAAGAATATCGTACCTTATTGGCCGTACAACCCTGAAAATTATTTCCACGGCAAATTATATGTCATTTGGCAAGTCCTACATAATGCGAACAAAGCGTTCAAGGGTCTTGTGAATATGTCATTCGCAGACTTCCCAGTCCTGCACTATGACGAACAACTAACTGGAGATGGTATGGTAAAGCTGATGAAAACGTTCTTTTTGGGTAAGACACTATCTTTTGAGGACCCTTTCAACACCAATAATTCGAAAGAATTAATCACACAAATAAAAGCAGAAATTAAAAACATCATTGGTGACACTCCATCTTTTCCAAAGAAGCCTAGTTCTAATGATATGATTATTAAACTCTGTGAACCAAAAGCAAAAGACCGAAAAGAAACATTATACACTCAATCATTAAAAAGATTTTTGCACACTGGCAATGCTCTTCAACACGTTGTTTTTGAAGTGGATAAAACAAACGTCTCTATTGATACAGCCAGTGTAAGAAGAATTCTAATCGAACTCCTCGTTAAAGAAAGCCTCGCTCTTCAAAGGATTCCTCCGATATTATCCGAAATTATGCAAGGTTGGTGCTTTTTAAGATATAAAATCAATATAGGAAATGTACATGGGGCTTCTCTTTCCGTTGATTCCAAAGGAATAATGAGCATATTCCAATATGGGCTTTCCCAGAATAATCAAGGAATGGATTTTGAGGATTTCGTTGCGGAAGAGTTAAATTACAACTCCCCAGAGAAAATTCGTGGGGCTAAAGATTATATGGCTTTAAAAAAGGATGGTAACGTATATCTCATCATTGACACTGATGAAATTCCAATCCTTGATGTTACGGAAATAGATGAAGGTTATAACCAAGTCGTAAACAATGGTGAAACCGTTGCTATGTTTAAACGAAAAGCCTCTGTTCACAAATACCTTCGAGGATATATTGGCTTTCATTTATGGAAGTCGGATGGTATTGACGGAGAACCAAATGACTCATATTCATATATCTCTGGGAATAATAAAGAAAACCTAAAAATCACATATACAACCAAGATGGATAAAATGCCTAGAGCAAGACGTATTTTTGTTTTACACAAGGAAAATCCGGATATAATAGAAAGTCATATAGCGGAAATATCGAATATGCTTAAATTCGGGTTTGGTCGATGGAATGAATTAATGACATATCCATTCCCGTTCAAGTTTTTACTTGAATATCTAGATGATGCCACAGAAACTGCATTCTGTAAGCACTGGAGCGAAATCACGCATAACGGAATTCTATAAGTGCATATTTTGTTATCATGTAACCGTCAATAGGAGCATCTGACTTCCCCACGTGTGATTTGCGGGAAATGCGGGGTTTTAGTAACTTTGCACCGTTACCAACTTTCTTTCGATAATGGCTAAACGGAAAAAACAAAATATCGGCAAAACCATTCACGACGTGAAGCAGAAGTTCACCCTCATTTGCTGGCTCGCTACTATCGCCCTGGTGGCGCTGGTGGTGGGGCGTCACATCGCTCAGGAGCAGTTCGCCGAGCTGCGCCCGCAGTTTGATGTCACTGAGGCTGAGCGCCTGCAGGAGATTGCCGTGCCCGATTCTATATCTAACTCGATTGTGAAATATAAGGCTTACACAGTCTATTTTAATCCCGATAAACACGTGCCAAACGCCACGGTGTATGAGCTCACTGCAGAGGAGACTGAGGGCGACCAACCGCGCGCCAACAATTTCATCCACGACGAGAAGGTGGATGGGTGCGCCCACGCGTGGGACTACAGCAACTCGGGCTACGACCGTGGCCACATGACTCCGGCGGCCGACATGAAGTGGGACGCCGAGGCGATGAAGCAATCATTCTACATGACCAACATCTGCCCGCAAAACGGCCAGCTGAACTCCAACGGATGGTCGCGTCTGGAGAAGAAAGTGCGCTCGTGGGCCAAGCGCGACAGCGCGCTCATCGTGATTACGGGCCCTATCTACCAATCGCCCGCGCCTAAGACCATTGGCAAAGAGATGGACATACCCGTGCCCGACGCTTTCTTCAAAGTGATATACGCCCCTCGCCAAGTGCGCGCCATAGCATTTGTCTACCCAAACGAGGGTCAGTGCAACAGGAAACTGCGTAAATACGCCACCAGCGTGCGCAGCGTGGAGCTGCTCACCGGACTCAACTTCTTCGCCGTGCTCGACGACGACCTTGAGAACAGAATAGAAAACCAGAACGATTTCTCTCAATGGGAAATAAACAGCAAATAAGCATACGCAATGACAAACAATTACACCGACAATAGCACAATATGTGCAATCTCCACGCCTCACGGCACCGGCGGTATAGCCGTGATTCGCATTAGCGGCCCCGACGCCGCAGGCATAGTGAGTCGATGCTGGCAAGGTACCGACATCGCCGCGATGACTTCGCACACCGCCCATCTGGGCAACATCCTCTTTGCCGACGGCGAGATTCTCGACCAAGTGGTGCTCACCATATTCCGCGCGCCAAACTCGTTCACCGGTGAAGACGTGATAGAGGTGTCGTGCCACGGATCGGTGTGGATACAGCAGCAAATAGTCAACCGCCTTATCGAGGCCGGGTGCCGCTCCGCATCAGCCGGCGAGTTCACTCATCGCGCATTTGCCAACCACCGCATCGACCTCTCGCAGGCCGAAGCCATTGCCGACGTGATAGCATCGTCGTCGAGAGCATCGCACCGCATTGCCATCAATCAGATGCGCGGAGCATTCTCTCACCAGCTTGCCGACCTGCGCGCGCAATTGCTCGATTTCGTGTCGCTCATCGAACTTGAACTCGATTTCAGCGAAGAAGAGGTGGAATTTGCCGACCGCAGCAAGCTCACCGCCCTTGCCAACGAGATTCTCGACATCATATCGCGCCTTGCCGATTCGTTTGCCACCGGCAACGTGATTAAGAACGGTCTGCCAGTGGCCATCGTGGGCGAAACCAATGCCGGAAAATCAACCTTGCTCAACTATCTGCTGCGCGACGATCGCGCCTTGGTGAGCGACATACACGGCACCACACGCGACGTGATTGAAGACACTATCACGCTCGGCGGAACACTATTTAGATTTATCGACACCGCCGGCATACGCCAAACCAGTGACACCATCGAGGCAATGGGCATAGAACGCACATTCAAGAAAATCGACGAAGCACAACTCGTGCTTTGGGTGGTGGACGGCAACACCGCACTGCAACACATAGCCCGACTGAGTACCGACATCCTGCCACATGCCCAGGGCAAACAGCTCATCGCCGTGGTGAACAAAGACGACTGCCTGAGCGATGACCAACGCAGCCAGATAGCCCAAGCGCTCACCGCAGCGCTGCCCGAAGGCACACAGCAAGTTTTCATCTCAGCCCGACAACACACCGGGCTCGACACCCTGCAGCAGATGCTCATCTCGGCAGCATCTCTGCCCGAAGCCGACGGCAACCAAGTGATAGTGACCAACGCACGCCACTACGAAGCCCTCATACACGCACGCGAAGCCCTCACACGAGCCATCGACGGCCTGCACCAAGGCATCAGCGGCGACTTCGTGAGCCAAGACATACGCGAATGCATGCACTACCTCGGCGAAATCACCGGCGAAATCACCACCCACGACATCCTCGGCAACATCTTCTCCCGCTTCTGCGTGGGAAAATAATCATTCTGATTGGGGAAGTGTTTTTAAGGTATTGATAATCAGTATTTTGTAAGATTTTATCTGTTTTTGCGATAACTTACTATCCGTCAAGCAGATAAAATCTTTTCTTATGTTAGTATGTAATTTCCCGCAGGGCTTTTCCCAATTTTACCCCGAAATTCGTTGCACTTCCATTTGGATTCTGCAATAGAATATAAAGCATCCAGATAGGTGTTTGGTTGAGAGTATTTATTCAAAATGTCAATAATTATGAGTAACTTTACATTTATAAATCAAGTCATTATCATGTTACAGCAAAAAATACGAGATCTAATTAATCGTGATAGGAAAGGCATGTGGGCAAGTCGGGTTTACGACTGGTGTATGCTTGTAATGATTGTTGCAAGTATTATTCCGTTGATGTTTATAGAAAGCTATCCAATATTTAGAGTGATTGAGATAGTAACGGTAATTGCTTTTATGGTTGATTATATCCTTCGTTGGGGCACATCTAATCTGCAATTGAAAAAAGGTTGGCTTTCTTACGTTATATATCCATTTACACCTATGGCAATAATTGATTTGCTTTCAATTTTGCCGGGGCTAAATCTTATTGGTTCTTCTTTCAAACTATTTAGGCTAACAAGGTTGCTCAAGATTGTGAGATTGCTTAAAATATTCAGATACTCCGACAAAATCACAATGTTTGGGAATGTGCTACGGAAAGAACGGCAGGTGTTGCTTTCCGTCCTTATGTTGGCCCTCTTTTACATTTTCATAACTGCGCTTGTGATGTTTAATGCAGAACCGCATATAAACCCTCATACTGGAGAAGAAACTTTCCATTCCTTTTTTGATGCTCTATATTGGGCTACTGTAACTTTGACAACCGTGGGCTATGGAGACCTTTGTCCTGTGACTGATATTGGTCGTGTAGTGTCAATGTTATCATCTCTTTTTGGTGTAGCAATTATAGCACTTCCGTCGGGAGTTATCACAGCAAGCTATCTTGAAGAACTTAGGGAGTATCGCAAAAGACAGTCTACACCGAGAAACAAAAAAAACAGTTAGTGATGAAAACGAAAACATATCGGAAAGTTATAATAGGCATAATTGCTTTTGCGCTTGTTGCTTGTATTATGATATTGATAGTTTGCAATCATATTATAGTCAACAATGCCGAGGGTAAAGCGTTCTCTAATATCAATAGTGTAAGATATAACCGAGTAGGATTGTCGTTTTGTCTTTCTGACAACTTTGTCAAATAGTGAATATTTTATCATTTCATTAATTCGACAACATTTTCAGGAAGTATTACATTTCCCACATCATCTTTCGGAGCGTTCCTAAGGAACAACATTGGAACGATGGTATGATTCTTGGCAAACGGCAACAAATTTGCTTTACGGAGGAGTTCAGCTGTCAGAAGTTTGCCATTCTCTTTGGCTGTCCATTTACATTCACCAACAAGCAAAAACCTTTTATCAAGCGATTCTGTCATTACGTCAAATTCCACCTGTTCGGGTTTCTTATCCTCATTGAGGACAGAACCCCACCAACGTTTTGCTTTGCCATAAACGATTCCTTTGACTAGATTGCCTGTAACAGCATCCCGACACAGTTTTTCCCACTGCATACTCACATATTTGGAGAAGTGCGCAGTCAAAGCTTGTTCTATTGGTAAACGACGTCCAAGCTCTATGAATGAACGATTAGGAACAACAAACTGATAATAAAATGCCATAAACGGATCGGCAATCTTATATAGACTCTTTTTCGCGTTCTTTTCGTCAATCCCAAACGGAACATCTTTTTCCAAGAATCCGAGATCGATAAGTTTCTTTAATGGTCGTGATAGATTTGTTGCTGGTTCATTACATCTTGCGGCAATCTCAGAAAGTCGGTTTGCGCCAGTGCCGATATAAGACATTATAGTGGAAGTCTTGACAATATCTTTAACATCATCCTGAAATAGTTTTATTGGTTCTTCGTAAAGAGTGCCACTTCCAGAAAGGATGTTGTGCCACAATGCATCGTCAAGCGAATTTCTGTTTTCTCTTAGTTCCCAATAGCGCGGCACTCCGCCCCATACGGCATACTCTTCAATAGCATTAATTGCATCAAGGCGCAAAGCTTCACGAATATAAGGCAAACGTATCGGTGCAAGCCTCATAATCTCGTCAGCACGACCATATAGGGGGGCGGTAGAATCAAGGAACAGCCCATACATCATATTTTGTGACGAACCGCAAAGCACAAAATTATATTTCAACTGCTTTTCATCAACCAGTTTTTGCAGCACTGATGGCAGTTCAGGAGATTGCTCAACAAGATATGGAAACTCATCCAAGCATAAAGTAAAACGCTTGTCTGCTCGGTAATTAATTGCACGAAACATTGATTCCCAATCTGGATATGTCAGTTTATCGAAATCAGGAAATATTTGTGCTATCACTTTTGCAAGTAATGCCCTCTGATGTTGTCCTTCAGAACGGTCTGCGAGAAAATAAACATCATTGTACGTCAGCACTCTTTTTATAAGTGTTGACTTGCCCAATCGTCTGCGTCCATACATTACGACTAACGAGGCCTTTTCTCTTGCAAGAGCATCCTTCAAACGAGTTGCTTCATCTATTCTATCAACGAATTCCATACGATTTATTTATTATGCTATGCAAACATAATGTTTTTGGAACATAATACAAAATTTCAAGTCTTGTTTTTTTAGTAGGAGATTAATTTTAACCCAAATTGGGCAATAGGGACATGGATGTAAGAATCTTTTTTATGGTTTGGAGGCTGTCGACTATTTTATGGCATTAACTATTTTTATTATGCTGCGCAAACATAATGTTTCGGATGCATAATATGAATTTGGCTTTGTATACTAATAATCCCAAATCGGTCATTAGGCCGTTTATGTAAAAATTTTTCTACTGCTTGGAGCCTTTCGGTTTTTATAAGGCATCTTTTGCTTGTTTTTAATTCGCAATAGCTGGCTATGACTCATTAAAAATCAATCAAAATCTGCTCTTCTAAAACTCCGAAAGCTATCCAATCCCTAATGACCGAATCGGGATAATTGGGGGGAAATGAAGAAGACGCATCGGCCGCGGGGGCTGATGCGTCTTTTGATCGAAATCTGGTATTGGGATTCAAATCTCTGATTTGAGTTTAACGCCAATCGGTTGTTAGGGCGTAATTGTATGGTCTCCCTATTGTCCGAATTGGGTGTTGATGTCTTTCCCCCTGAGGAGGTGGTGCCAAACTGGTTGATTTGGCACCGCCTCGGAGGAATTAATCAATTATTTTGCATACTTCATTGTGGTTGACTTGCCGTCGAGCACAAGGTTGAGAGTGTATACGCCAGGAACGGTTGCAACGTCGAAGCTGATAGCGTCACCTGCTTGCAGGTTCTTGAGGGTCGTCTTAGCGAGAAGTTGACCTACTGAGTTGTATACGCTGATGTCTGCCTTGCCAACACTGCCGTTGACTGTCACAACAAGGCTGTTGCCGTTGGCGTTCACATTGATTGTGCCGTCGTCGGTGGTAACTCCGTTGATGCCAGATGCGCCAGATACGGTGACTGTGACGTCTTGCTGTGTAGTGGCACCGCTTGCGTCGGTAGCAGTGACCTTAACGGTGGTGACACCTTCCTTCTTGGCTACGATGATGAAGCCTTCGTCGGATGTGTATACTGTAGCCACGTCGTTGTCGGCAGAAGCTGCTGTGCAAGAGAATGCGTCGCCGTCAGGATCGTTGAAGAGCGAAGTGAAGCCGATGATGGCTGATTGTTCGCCCACGCGGAGTGACATGTCGGTTTGACCGATGAATTCAGGAGCACGGTTCTTGAATACCACGTTGTAGTTGATGGTAGCGTTAGCCACGTTGTTGCTAGCGTCGGTAGCCTTCACTGCGATGGTAGCGCCGCCCACCTTGTTGCGTCCGTATTCTGGAGCGATGCTGAGAACTGCTTCGAGCTGAACGCCTTCAGGCACGCTGAATGTTCCGCCAGAGTAGCTCACTCCGTCGGCTTCGTTGTAAGACTGTACGGTGGTGTAGCCCTTGTTGTCGCTGAATGCCACGGTGAATGCTTCTTCTTCGGCATCAGCCACGCTGAGAGTCACCTTGGTGGTTTCGCCTTGGTTGGCAGCTACGATACCCTCTGGAACTTCAATCATAGGAGCCGCGTTGCGGTCGAGGTAGATGTGATAGTTTACGAGAGTATTTTCTGGGTCGTTGGTCTTCACCACGAGGGTAGCCTTGTTGTTCTTAGCGAAGTAAGTGCTCTTTGCGTTGATTCGGAAGTTTAGAGGAAGCGATTCGCCAGCCTCAACAACGCCTTCGGTGGTTTCGTTGAGCAACTTGATCCAAGGTTCGCCAGTCTCATGCTCGATACATGTCATGAAGTAGCCGAATGCGCCGGTGCTCTGCACGTTGTCGTAGAGAGCCTCTATGTCTACCCATCCGCCAAGCGACTTAAGATGAGCCATGTAGCGGTTAGGTTCCATTGCGCCATCCTTAGTAGCCATAAGGGCAGAAGACTTGTAGCCTGCTGGGTACTTAAGCATCACATAGAATGTGTCGGCAGGATTGATGTAAATTGGGTTGTCGAAACGGAGCATGCGAGGAATGCCTTGGTAGCTGCCGTTGGCTGCTGGTTCTTCCTTGTCGATGTGCAACTTGCCGTGACCGATGGTGCGGCCTTCAGCAGTGACGTCCTTGCCAAGGATTACGGTAGCCTCGATGTCGACGTTCTCAAGGTTGCCCACGGTTGCCACGAAGTAGAGGTGAGTGAGGTTGAAGCCTTCAGCAGGAGCCTCATAGCGTGTGGCAGCGTAGCAGTTTTCGTCGAGAGCGTTGTCGCCAGTACCCAAGAGTACAGCGATAGCGTTGCTCACTGGGTTGAGCACAGGATAATAGAGCACGTTGTCTTGCAGACCTTCAGGAATGTCGTAGAAGAACTTTTGGTCGTCCTTCACCTTCTTCAATCCGAGAGCCTTAAGGAGATTTCTGTCTTGCATGCGAGCAGCGCAAGATTCGGTGAATTGCTTAGCAACGTCGAGCGTAGGATGAGCGATAACGTTCATAGCTGGAGATGGGTCGCCGCCACCCTCAAAGTCGTCAGCATTCTCGTCGTGGCCCGATGGGTCGAGACGGAGTGAGTAATTTAGCTTGTAAGCGCCCTCGTTGAGCATATTCACAGTGGCCTTGCCAGTGTAGTCGCTTGAAACATTGCTGATGCGCAATTCTTCTTGGTCGAACGACAGCACAGGTGCTTCTGTTACGTTCACCTTGATGGTGCCTGCGTAGGTTTCCTGAGCGAGTCCGCTAACGGCGAATTCGATAGGATAATCCTTCTTGCGCACGCTGCCAGTGTCGTAAAGAGTGATGCGGAACTTCACAGGGTCTTTGCCCACAACGATAGGAGCCATCATTCCTGATTCGTAAGTCAACCAAGCCATTGTGCCGTTTCCGTCGGCAAGGCTTACGCCCCAAGGATCGTCAGGGAATCCAGGTTCGCCGCCGCCACCGCTGTTGTTAGCGTTGGTGTAGACTTCAAGGAGTGCTTCAGGCATAGCCCAAGGATCGTCAGGGTTTTCTACTGCAAATAGAGGAGAAACCACGTCATCGATGGTGAATGCGCGTGTACCCTTGTTTTCCACTACAAATTCGTGGCGGATAGGGATCATAGCGAATTCTGATGCCACTTGCTCAGCATTGATTTCTGTAGGGAATACAGCGTTGGCTTCGCCAGAGATATCAAGCACTACAGGAATCTTCACGCTCTTGTTGGCAGGAGCGTTGGTGTTAAGGGTGAGTTCGTAGCTGTAGGTGTCGGCAAGCTTGTCGGCAAACAGCTCGATAGGTAATTCGGTGCTTGTGCCAGGCTTAACCACGTAGTTCTTGTAAGGAGTGAACTCAAGGGCGTTGCCCGATGTGATGTACATATCAGAAGGGGTGATACCGCGTGTTTCGGTGTGGTCCATGATACCGCAAAGACCGAATACGCCGATTTGCATACCTTCTGGGTCAAGACTGTATTGGAACTTAAACGAGCCATCCTTGCGCAAGATCACTTGGAAGTTCATACCACTCATCATGGTGTTGCCATAGTTCTTGTAGGTTACCACCACGTTGTCTTCGTTGGCCTTGTAGTAAACACCGTCGGCCGAAGGCGTATTCATAGAGTGGTTGCCCCAGAATGGACAGATGATATTGCTATAGAATGTCTCGGTAGTAGGCAGACTTGCAGGAGGTTCTGGGAATTGCTTGTAGTCTTCCAGAGGTTCGTCGAATGACACGAAACCTGTGTTGTAGATATACATTTCCTTATACTTCTTGCCATAGAATGGGAATTCGAATGGCAGAGTCACCTTCTTGAAGTCGGTCTTATCTATGTAGTAAGAATAAGGCATGTGCTCGGTGTAGTCTTCGGTGATGTCCACCCAGTTGAAAGGCACGTCGAATCCGTCGCTCTTAGAGCGGAAGATGTAGTCGACGAGCGATTCGCCATCCTCAGCCACGTCGAGAGCGCGATACCAGTTTTCTGGTTCGGCAGCGAATGTGAGAGGTTCGTCGCCATTGTTGGTAACGTCGATGCTTGCCTTGATGTTTTCGCCGTAAGGAGTTTCCAAAGCCACTTCTTCGGTGTTAGTGCTCCAGATAGGAGTGCCAATCACATTACCCTTGAGAGCAACTTGCAGCGAAGTGTTGTCGGTGAAGTTGATCACGAGCACGTCTTCCACTGCGCCCTTCACTTCGGTAGGCAATGTCACGGTGATGTCCTTACCTTGACCTGCAGGCACGTCGAATGCGCCCTTCACTTCGTCGGCAACAGTGAATTTGCCGTCCTTCACGCTAATGCCGCTCACGTGTAGAGCGTCCTTACCATTGTTGCTAAGGAGCACGTTGTGTGTTTGCACAGAAGTGCGGAACACGTTGCCAAAGTCAACCGACTCAACATCTGTGGCAGCTTCAGCCTTGAGGTTGTCGCCGATGATGTTGGCCTTAAGGGTGATATTGGTGCTTGAGTGAGCAGGGTCGTTGGTGAGCATGGTGAGATAGTTGATAAGTTCGCCAGCATAGAGGTTGTCGCCAGCCTCGAGAGTCACGGTGATGTCCTTGCTGTCGCCGTTGCCGATGTATCCATCGGTGCTCGACACGCTCTTGATCATCGATTTGGCTGGAGCCACAATCTTGATGGCGCTACCCGTCATG
>ERZ780141.1063-NODE-1063-length-17333-cov-11.334066_pt1 | contig 17333 bp, 17 predicted proteins | sample MGYA00433080_ERZ780141 | MGnify/ENA primary metagenome ERZ780141 (study PRJEB29588, sample SAMEA2154047) | human gut metagenome | biome: human gut; feature: human-associated habitat; material: faeces | place: Denmark | collected 2008/2010 ... | reverse complement strand
TGAAATCGCAAGATTTCAGCGGGTTTTCTGGTCCGAGTGACTGGTTTCGAACCAGCGACCTCGTGGTCCCAAACAGGAACAGAAAACTTTTTTCGGACGTTTCTAACGGTTTTTTATCGTTTCCGCTCGTATTCCGTTACTCTCGTACCCTCTTTTGAACCCCCATTTCCGCCTGTTCCGCGCGCGTCTGTAGTAATCCATGTGGTCAAAAAACGCTTCCCGCCAAAAAAGACGGGAAGCGTTTCTGCATTTATCAGCTGACTTATCCAAAGAAATACTGTTTCATATCTGAGATGCTGCCGTCCATATCGCAGAGCCACTCGTAATCAGAGAGGCAGTTCCGGCAGTGTGCAATTACATCAAATCCACCGGGTGAATGCCAGCTGTCAGCAATGCTCATGATTTCCAATGGTTTTCCGCAGGTCGGGCAAGGTCTGATTTTCCTTGCCTGACGAGTGGCGCGATCTCGCTGCTCTGTTTCAAGTGCGTCTAAAAGGTTTTGCCAAAGATTTGAATTCGCCTCGTGCTCTGCGTAGTCTTCAAGGTATCGCTGAATGTCATCGGCAGCCAGCGTGAGAAACTTATCGTCCAGAAGCTGAAGATGACGCTTGATATAATCAGCGATCACCGATGGCATATGGGTTTTCCTGCCCATCGCATAACGCATTGCCGACAGCAGGATCAGACGAAAGTCAGAATCAGAAATTGGGGCAAGCATATCCTGCGGAAAAAGAAAAAACTCCTTGCCATTATTCATGAATACACGCAGCGGCCGCTGCTCCTCTGTCACAAGATTCAAAAGACTGTTTGCCTGATCTTTCAGGTCGTCAACGCTGATTGACGAATAGCCCTGAAAGGGACTGCTTTCATAGTTCATCCTCTAACCTCCGTTCAATTCGTCCTCGCTATAAGGTGTAGGCATTGTAGCTCTGATTGCCCGAAGGTTCAAGTGTTTTGTTCGCAGAGGCAAAAAGAAACAATGACATTCTGTTGAGAACCGCAGGTCAAATTCTGCATCGCAATAAGCAAAGAATACTCATCTCCCACAGTATACAGCAATCGCCTTAGATACGAATGTCGCTGTGCCCTCGCCGCCAGCCTTGTCGATGTTCTCGCGAAAACGTTCGTCGGCGACATACATCTCGCCCAGTCCGGCCAGAATTTCCGGTGTGCAGGTGTAGAAATGGTCAGTGATGAACTGCTGCAGCTTGCGGATCGCGTTCTGCATCTCAGGCGTGGCAGGCGCAAGATTTTTCAACTTGCCCAACTCTGTAAACTGCGCCATCAGCCCGGCAAAATCACCGACAGAGCCATCCTTTTCGTGCTGCTGGTATTCCTGATACGCGGCCGTGCCGCCCCACTTTTCCTTGACCTCGGCGGCAAAGCGCGCCTGTTCGGTCTTGTCAAATGCGTCAAATTTCATAGGTGTCACTCCTGTTTTCAAAGTCTCACGGGCGAGGGCGATGAGTTTTCCAAGCTGCTTTCGCCGCAGCTCCAGCAGTTTGATCTGGTCTTCCAGCGCGGCAGACTGGTCAAAGTTCGGATCGTCTAAGATCCGCTTGATATCCTTCAGAGGAAATTCCAACTCCCGAAACAGCAGAATGAATTGCAGCCGCGCCAACGCTGTATCGTCATACAGCCGGTAACCCGCTTCGGTGAGCGCAATGGGCGGCAACAAACCAATGGCGTCGTAATGGTGCAGCGTCCGGACACTGACACCGGCCAGCTTGCTGACTTCGTGAATAGTCATCATGGCAATCCCTCCTCCGTGTGAGTTTAGCATACACTATGACGTTACGGGAGAGTCAAGAAGAAAATGTGACATTTATGAAAACATCTATTTTAGTATCGTTTAATACAAAAATTGTGCAAATTCATCGTTTTCTTGCTTTCCTCGCCAGAATATGTTATCATAATAAACAACGCCGTCAAGTGTTGCAATAGGCCTTGGCAGTATGGCTGCGATAGATCGAATGCCCTGCCAAACGGCAGGGCATTTTTGTATATTAGCAGGTAAAAGATTATGCTTATGCGTATAAAATCGCCGAAAGATGCTCATCGATAAAGATATTACAGAGGTAAAGGCTGCGCGAAAAGAGCATCAGCCCAGTCTCCATTACAAAAATGAAAGAATGGCCATCGTCAAAGAAATACTTTTGAAGATTTGCACACCACTGGTTTGTGATACCGAAAGTATTTGAAAGACTAAGCCGAATAAAAGGCATATAGCTTATAATGATCAAATAATCATATTAATTTGACACACCATGGGGCGTTGTTGCAAGGAGGGAATCCATGAAATCAAATTTTGATTTTCTGAATCGATACTGGCCTGCATTGGCGCAGATCGGCGCAACCGCAGAAACCTATGTCTATTCTGATCCCAATGCCTGTATCTATAAACTCGGAATGTTTGCCGAGCGCTTAGTGCAGGAGATCCTTGTCTTTGAGCACATTGCGGAGCCGGCTGTTGACAACACCCACGCAAACCGAATTCGTATTTTGAAGCGGGCCGGTTTATTGCCGCACGAAATTGACAACACGCTATATGTTCTTCGCAAGACAAGAAACACGGCAGTACATACAGGAACGGACTCCGTGGACGAAGCAAAGACATTGCTATCCTTGACATACAATCTTGCTGTTTGGTTTATGGAAACCTATGGAGACTGGGGATATATTGCGCCTGAGTTCGTTATGCCGAGCGAGACCACGCACGAAGATTTGGAATCCGTTATTGCCGAGCAGGAAAGGAAAATCGAGGAATTGACGAAGCAACTGGCCGTGGTCAAGACCGCCGCTTCGGGCAAAACGCAGAAGGAGCGCGCAAAGCGGTCGGAATCTGTCTCCGCTATGATGAATTGGAATGAGGCGCAGACCAGATGCTTGATTGACGAGCAGCTTCGTCTTTCTGGTTGGGAAGCTGATACGCAGAACCTGCGCTACAGCAAAGGAACGCGTCCTGTAAAGGGGAGAAATATTGCCATCAGCGAATGGCCTACCAATTCGGCTTTTTACAAAAACGGGTATGCGGATTATGCATTCTTCATTGGCGAGAAGCTCGTAGCATTGCTGGATGCAAAAAAGATGTCGGAAGATGTGGCATCTACCATCGATGTGCAGGTAAAGGACTATGCTGCACATATTAAGCCGGAGGATATTCCACATACGGTTGGAAACTGGAATGGTTATCAGGTCCCCTTCCTCTTTGCTTCAAATGGCAGGGCATATTTAGAGCAGCTGCGGACGAAGTCTGGTATTTGGTTTTTGGATGTCCGGGAACAGGAAAATCAACCGTATCCTATTCGGAACTGGTTTAGCCCAAGTGACCTGATGGAAAAACTTGGTCAGAATACAGTGGCGGCCAATCAAGCGCTGGCTGCGGCAGATAATTCGTTTATGACAGATCCTAATGGGTTGAATCTGCGCGACTACCAGATCAAGGCCATTGATAAGGCAACGGAGGCAATCGTTGACGGCAAGAGAACGGCCTTGCTTGCAATGGCCACCGGAACGGGCAAAACCCGTACTGTTCTGGGACTTATCTACAAGATGCTGGAATCCAAGCGTTTCCGTCGTATTCTTTTCCTTGTGGATCGAGTATCCCTCGGTGAGCAGGCAATGGACACCTTCAAAGATGTTAAGCTGAAGGAACTGCTGACGCTGGACAAAATATATGAGATCAAAGTGATCGTTGACAACATCATCAATCTGGAAACCAAGGTCAGCATTTCAACGGTGCAGGGGCTTTTGAAACGCACGATTCTGGCAGAAGAACCGGATTTGATGCCCGGCGCATTTGATTTGATTATTGTGGACGAAGCCCACCGAGGCTATATTCTTGACCGTGAAATGACGGAAGAAGAAATCCTCTACGATAATCAAGATGATTATATGAGCAAGTACAAGCAGGTTATCGAGTATTTCGATGCGGTGAAAGTTGCCTTGACTGCTACGCCCGCCCTGCACACGACCGAGATTTTCGGGGAGCCGGTCTATACTTACAGCTACCGTGAGGCGGTTATCGATGGCTGGCTGGTGGATCACGACCCTCCGTATCTGATTAATACGGATTTCATTGAAAATGACGCACAGTTCAAGAAGGGTGAAACCTTGGCGCAATATGACCCCAACACCAATGAACTTTTGAACGGTGCAGTTTTGGACGATGAAATGGATTTCGATGTGTCGGAGTTCAACCGCAAAATTGTTCTGCCGGATCATACCCGCAAGGTGCTGGAAGAAGTTTCGACCTACTTGAATCCGGAAAGTGGAGAAAAGACGCTGATTTTTGCGGTGAATGATGCACACGCTGACCGTATTGTGGATACGCTCCGAGAAATTTACAAGCCTTATGGCATTTCCAATGATGCCATTATGAAAATCACGGGCAAAACTGCCGGCGGCAACAAAAAGAAGATTTTGCAGGTAATCAAGCAGTTCAAGAACAACCAGTACCCCAACATTGCCGTAACAGTCGACCTGCTGACTACCGGAATCGATGTGCCGGCCATTTGTAATTTGGTGTTTATGCGCAAGATCAACAGCCGGATCCTCTTTGAGCAGATGCTGGGACGCGCTACTCGCCTTTGCCCGGAAATCGGAAAGACGCACTTCAATATCTTCGATGCAGTTCGCGTGTACGAGGACTTGGACGACACTTCCAATATGAAGTCAGTCTCCGTCAGCAAATCAATGGCTGAATTGTTGGAGGATTTGTTCCGTCCGGGTGAGGCCAGCAAGCAGCCTGTCAAAGATCGCATTTTGGCAAGATTACAGCGCAAGAGCAACAATCTGACAGAAGAGCAAAAGTATGATGTTTCCGAGCGTTTAGGCGGAAAAACAATTCGGGAATATGCGAAGGAATTGAAAAGCTGTACAGAGGAAGCTTTTGTGCGACGCTGCCGAGAGGATAAGGATTTCCTGCTTTGGTTTGACAACCTGAAGGGTAAGAAGCGCGGACATTACTATTCCGAAAAGGAAGATACCCTTTTGGAAACGACCCGCGGCTATGGTGACACGGAAAAACCGCAGGATTATCTGGACTCTTTTGTGGCCTATGTCAACGAGAATAAAGACCGCATTGAAGCGATCCGCATTGCCTGCACCCGCCCCAGTGATATGACCCGGGCGCAGCTTCGGGAGTTAAAGCTGGAACTGGATAAGGAGAATTTCACCGAGAGCAGCTTGAATGAAGCGGCCAGTGCGGTGAGCAATGAACGGATCGTGGCAGACATTATCGCCTTTGTTCGTCGGGCTGTACTTAAAACGCCGCTGGTGAACCACGATGACCGCGTGAAAATGGCCTTTTCTAAACTGATTTCGGCGCATCACTTTAACAAAATGCAGCTGGATCTGCTGGAAAAGATCAAGGTATATATGCTTCACGAGAGCATCCTCAATACCGAGACCTTTGAGGCACCGGCGTTCAAGATGGATGGCGGTTTCGCACGCTTTAACAAGAAGTTTGGCGGGCAGCTTGCGGAAATCATCCGTGAGATCAACACTTATATTTACGAAGGAGCAGCTTAAATGAGCACGCAAGATATTGTACAGAAACTTTGGAACCTCTGCAATGTGCTGCGGGATGACGGTATTACTTATCACCAGTATGTGACAGAGCTGACCTACATTCTGTTTTTGAAAATGGCCGATGAGACCGGCGCAGATAAAGATATTCCCGAAGCATACCGCTGGAGTTCGCTGACCAGCCGTTCCGGCATTGACCTGAAAAAGCACTACTATACGCTGCTCAGTAAGCTGGGCGAAGAATCCGTTGGCCGCGTGGCACAGATTTACGCCAACGCATCCTCCAGCATCGAGGAGCCGAAAAACCTCGAAAAAATCATCACGGAGATTGATAAGCTGGACTGGTATGAGGCCAAAGAGGAAGGTCTGGGCGACCTGTATGAAGGACTCTTGGAGAAAAACGCCAATGAGAAGAAGTCCGGTGCCGGTCAGTACTTTACCCCTCGTGTGCTGATTGATGTGATGACGGAACTCATCAAACCTCAGCTGGGCGACAAGTGCTTTGACCCGGCCTGCGGTACTTTTGGCTTTATGATTGCAGCCAACCGCTATGTCAATGCGCATAACGATATGTATGCACTCTCTGACCGTCAGGCAGATTTCCAGCAGAACAAAGCGTTCAACGGCGTGGAGTTGGTGCACGAAACCCACCGTTTGGCATTGATGAACGCCTATCTGCACAATATGAATGCTAACATCACATTGGGGGATTCTCTCGCACAAAGGGCCAAGGGATTGAAAGATTTTGATGTTATTCTGACCAATCCGCCCTTTGGCACGAAAAAGGGCGGTGAGCGCGCCACCAGAGATGATATTTCTTTCCAGACCTCCAACAAGCAGCTGAACTTCTTGCAGGTGATCTATCGCAGCCTGAAGGCGGACGGCAAGGCCCGCTGTGCCGTGGTACTGCCGGATAATGTGTTGTTTGCTGCCGGTGACGGTGCCAGCGTGCGCCGGGAACTGATGAATTTCTGCAATCTGCATACCATTCTGCGTCTGCCCACAGGTATTTTCTATGCACAGGGCGTCAAGACCAATGTGCTGTTCTTTACCCGCGGGACAACCGAGCAGGATAACACCACCGAGGTTGCGTTCTACGATATGCGCACCAATATGGACAGCTTTGGTAAGACCCGGCAGCTGCGTAAGAGTGACTTTGATGAATTCGTGGCAGGGTATGAAGACCCATCCAAGCGCACGGGCGAGCGCTGGAGCAAATTCACTCGTGAGGAGATCGCCAAGAATCCGGACGATAGTCTTGACCTTGGCTTGATTCGTGACGACTCCATCGTGGATTATGACGATCTTCCTGACCCTGTAGAAAGCGGCGAGGAAGCGATTGCAAATTTAGAGGAAGCGGTCGATCTGCTGAAAAGTGTTGTGCGTGAGCTTCGTGCTCTGACGGAGGAAAAGTAATGGCAAGAGCAAAAAAAGAAGCCGCCCTCACGCCCGAAGAGCGCTTGCAGGCAGCCTTGGTGCCGGATTGGGAGTGGCCGTACAAGCTGCCGAAGAATTGGTGTTGGACAACTGTTGGGGCAATAAACCAATATGTTGGTATTTCTGCCGATCCTACGAAAGCTAAAAATAAGACTTTTGAGTTATACAGCGTTCCGAGCAGCGCAGACAACTACCCGGAGATTGTACTCGGCGCTGATATTGGATCAACAAAACAATCTGTCAAAAAAGGCGATGTTCTTCTCTGCAAAATCAATCCGCGGATAAATCGGGTCTGGAAAGTCTCAAAGTATACGGACCACTCTTTGCTTGCTTCGTCTGAATGGATTGTTATTAGAAATAGCGGACTAATTTCCAATTATTTAATGTGGTGTTTTCGGTCACCATATTTTCGCGGGTATATGCTTTCAAATGTATCGGGCGTTGGCGGATCGCTAATGAGAGCACAGCCAAAATTCGTTCAGGGATACCCTGTCCCTGTCCCGCCTCTTGCCGAGCAGCAGCGCATTGTTGACCGCATTGAAAGTCTGTTTGCCAAGCTGGATGAGGCCAAGGAAAAGGCACAGACCGTGGTGGATAGCTTTGAAAACCGTAAAGCTTCTATTCTGCATAAAGCCTTCACCGGTGAACTGACTGCGAAATGGCGGGAAGAGCACGGCGTGGGGATGGATAGTTGGGAAAAAAAGAGTGTGGGTGAGCTGTGTATTTCATTAAAATACGGCACTGCAAAGAAGTCTGATGCATCTGGCAATGTGGTTGTACTTCGGATGGGCAATTTGCAGCAAGGTGAAATCGACTGGTCAGACTTGGCTTATTCGAATGATCCAGACGATATAGAAAAGTATAAGCTTTTCCCCGGAGATGTTCTTTTCAACCGAACAAATAGTGCAGCGCTTGTTGGGAAAACAGCAATCTATCGTGGTGAGCATCCAGCCATTTACGCAGGTTACCTTATTAAACTGGACTATGATCGCGATAAAATAATAGGTGATTATTTGAACTATGCATTGAACACTCTTGATGCGAAAAAATACTGTAATTCGGTTAAAACGGATGGAGTGAACCAATCTAATATCAATGCAAAAAAGATTGGAGCCTATTCGTTTAATGTTCCCAGTATCCCTGAGCAGGAAAAGATAGTATCTGTAATACAGAAGTTGCTATCGAAAGAACAACAGGCTAAAGAAGCTGCCGAAGCAGTCCTTGACCAGATTGATCTGATGAAAAAATCCATTCTCGCCCGTGCCTTTCGCGGTGAACTGGGTACGAATGACCCAAGCGAGGAGAGCGCGGTGGAATTGCTGAAAAGGGGCCTTGAAAAGAAATAAACAGTACTATTCAAAGATTAAGTGGACAATTACATTGAAAGATGATGAGTTTGTGTTGAGGGTAATGTATCATGAGTAGTCTATTTATTGCCGGAAATGGGTTTGATGTCGCTCACGGTATACCAACCCAATACAGTGAATTTAGATCTTTTATTATTCAAAAATATCCTGAAGCGTTAGAACTTCGAGACGAAGTAGTTTGTTTGGAGGATTTTGGAAAAATTGACCCAAATGAATTTGCAGCAGAGATTTTGCTAAATGCCATGGATAAAGCAGCTGGCGAAAACTGGTGCAATTTTGAAGATGCTTTGGCCTATATCAATTTTGACAACAAGTTTCCACTACCGAACCACAAAGAAAATGAAACTGACGAGGAAGACCAAATGTTGATGCAGCAATATCTACTGTATATGGATATGCTTACAAGTGGGTTTATTAATTGCTCAAAGATTTGGCAGGATTTATTTAGGCTATGGATAAAAGAAATTCAGTCTACGATAGACCGAGGAAATTACCAATCTAAGGCCAGCTTACTCAAACTTTTTTCAGACCCGGAAATGCAGTTCTTCAGTTTCAATTACACAAAAACTCTACAAAAATTATATGGGGCGAAAAAAGTAATTCATATTCACAATCGCGTTGGTCAAAAATTGATTTTTGGCCATGATAAAAGCGGCAAAGTCGGATTATATCAAAATATGAATTACGAAGATGGACCAAACATAAGTTCTTCATTCTTGGACGATATGGTGTTGTCATTCAAAAAAGATACCGCATCTCCGATGAAAAAATATGCTAATTTTTTTAGGAGTCTTAATTGTAATATTGATAGGGTGTATTCTTATGGTTTTAGTTATGGGAAGGTTGATAGAGTTTACATTAAAGAGATAATCAGCCGTATTTCCGAAAATACATTGTGGCTCTTTACTGAGCATGAAGCGCATAACCACGAAGCTTTACGAATTAAGAAGATAAAGCTGCGTAGATATGGTTTTAGAGGGAGTTTTGGTATATATGATGGGTAACTGTTTCTATATGTTTAACCGTTGAGCAATGTAGGAGGAAAAATGAGAATAAAAAGGATATCGATTAGAAAATATAAAAATCTACTTAATTTTGAATGTGAGTTTTCAGCCTCTAATATTTCGGCTTTTATCGGAAGCAACGGATCCGGCAAATCAAACCTTCTTGAGGTAATTACGAAAGCTTTTAGTAATGCAAAAAATTATGCCGCAGGCAAAGATTTACCCCTTTCACTTGACCCAACGCTCGACTGTATCATCGAGTACGAATTACATGGAACTGATTATGCATTGCAATATAATCATGATACAGAAGGTATTTTAACAAAGATTTCTGAAAAAGCGTCCACTCCGATAAGAGATGAAATTTCCATATGTTGTGGCGAAAAAATACTTGCCCAAAAAGATATTGATAATGCATTACCGGACTCGATTCTTCTGTATTATGCAGGTGAAACTCTTCGTCAAAAAGGTGCCGCAGAGAGCACCTATGATAGTTTTTATGAGGAAAAGCTGAAACGAGCAAAGTCTGCTGCGTTGCCATCATTGCGCTTTATAGACTACTATTCAATAGGGGACCTGCCTCTTCTTCTTTTGACAGCAGCTGCGTATAGAGGCGATTATTATGCGAAATTTTTGTCGTTTGTTAATTGTTCAGGAGTCTCTCCCAAATTCAGCCTTATCCTAAGAAATCCAGGAAAGGGAAAGGAAGGAGCTGATACTTACTGGAATGCAACTGGATTCGTAAAGTGTTTTCTGGATAGTGCGAGAAGATTTGTAACGGGTACACGCGATTCTGACGGCCATCAGTACTATATGTTCTTCGATGGCCCTGAAAAATTCCGTACAATTTCAGAAAACGAATTTGATTTGTTTGCCAAACTAAAAGCTTTGAGGCACTATGGATATTTAGAGCATATTGGAATCGAGCTAATTAAGAAAGATGGAACCACATTCTCATCTCTTCGCCTCAGCGAAGGTGAAAAACAACTCGGATTACTCATGCTGTTGACATCATTTACAGTCCGGCATGAGTGCTTATACCTTTTTGATGAGTTTGATGCGTATCTGCATTTAAATTGGCAAAGGCAATTTGCAAGCAACATTGCGAACACCAATGTTGCCGGACATATTCTGTTTACTACGCATTCTCCAGCCTCGGTTTCGAAGGTAAAAATGGACGACTTATTTATCATGAAAGATGGAAAAGCTATCTATCCTGAAAGTGAGACGTACAATCGTGCTCTAAACGAGATTATGTTTGAGCAAATGGATGTTACCATGCATGACCCAGAAGTTGAAGAGTTATACGATCAGTTTAAGGAATGTATTGCTACTCATAACAAAAGCGCGGCAGAGGAAATCCAACAACAACTTGTTGAACGGCTCCATTCAAAAGACCCGTTGTTGCTGAAATTAAGGATAACGCTTAGGAGACTATAAAGGATATGTGGCATATAAATAAAACGAGGCCGCCCGAAGAATTTGTTGAATATTGTAAAACTCCAGGTGTTTCATATGAAGGCTTGAGTGGCGAACCCAAAAAGAAACTGAGAAAACGATTGGTAGAAGATCAAGGATATATATGCTGCTATTGCGGCATGGAAATATCTGATGACGAACACACAAAAATAGAACATGTTCAGTGTCAGAAGTATCATGGCGATCTTGCCCTGTGCTTTGATAATATGCTTGCCTCTTGTGATGGAGGTGAAAGTGACAGGAAAGCATTCAATAAGGCAGGGAGGCCAGAACGTCAAACAATGCAGAAGCATCAAGAGCACTGTGACGCGAAGAAAGAAGATCAAGATATCCCGGTTTCTCCATTAGATATTGGAATTGAGAATTTCATTACATATTTTGACGATGGCTCGGTAAAAGGTTGTGATGATTCGGGCGAACAGCTTGTCCAAATTCTTGGGTTGAATGCGCGATATCTACAAACGCTGCGAAAAAACGCGATAGACAGTTATTTAGAGATTCCAATGGATGATATCAAAACAGAAATAGAAAAGCTGCATGTGCTAAATAGCGGAAGATTACAACCATTTTGCTTTGCAATTGAACAATGCTTATATGCCATTCTAAAAGACAAAGAAGACGAATTAGCGCTTGTGGCGAGCTAAGGTGCTGTTGCCTGTCTGTGAGTTTAAGTCAGACCGCGTGACCGGTGGTGCGAAGGCATATACCTATCTGGGAATAGAGCATTATGTGAAACATGAGGGCAGCAGACCGATGAATATCATATATTGACCTGACATTCAATGGCCTTGCAGCGCATCGTGAGGAATTAAAAGCGCTGCTGAAAGATATGTTAGGAGAACAATACGCTCCACAGTTTGGGATACATAAGGCAGGAAACTCGGCTGTTCTACGACTTATTGCGCCGAAATATCTGGATTGGCAGATTCCATTTGAAGAACAGATCGACGTAGTCGAAGATCATCTGCGCTTGGTTGCGCTATTATGCGAGACGGCAAAACAAATTGACAGAGAAAGGCTGAGCGCTTTTTATGCGGTAGCAGCCCCAGAAAAACTCAAATGAGCAACATTTGTGAGGACAAACTATGCAGCTTCGAGAATACATACCTTCCGACTGCGCACAGTTGGCAGAACTCTTTTACCAGACCGTTCACAGCGTGAATGCAAAAGATTACACAAAAGAGCAACTGGATGCGTGGGCAACCGGAGAGGTTGATTTGCAGGCGTGGGATGCGTCTTTCCGGGCGCACAGGACGATCGTTGCGACAGAAAGCGGCAAGATTGTCGGCTTTGGGGACATGGATGAGACCGGCTATCTGGACAGGCTGTATGTCCATAAGGACTATCAGGGGCAAGGTATTGCATCTACGATCTGCGACGAATTGGAGCGCTTCGCGGCTGGAAAGACATTCACGACACACGCTTCCATCACGGCAAAGCTGTTTTTCCAGCATCGCGGATACCATGTCGTGCGCAAACAGGAAGTGATCCGGCGCGGCGTTGCGCTCACGAATTTTGTGATGGAAAAGCAGCCAGAAAGGACAAAATGATGATGAATATTCCAGACCCGAATTCGGTCTTTCCGAATGAATACAAGACCTCCTGCTTTATCAAGAATGTCATCACTGCGCCGAATATCGCGGTCGGCGACTACACTTATTACGACGACACGGTTGACCCGACGGGGTTTGAGCGGAACAACGTGCTGTTCAACTACCCGGAGTTTGGCGACCATCTCGTGATCGGAAAGTTCTGTCAGATCGCGTCCGGCACGAAATTCATCATGGGCCCGGCGAACCACCGCACCAGCAGCGCCACGACGTATCCATTCAACGTTTTCGGCGGCGCCTAGACGGAGAATACGCCGCCGCACATGGCGCAGCTTCCGCGCAAGGGCAACACGGTCATCGGAAACGACGTGTGGATTGGGCGCGAGAGCATCATCATGCCCGGCGTGAAGATTAGCGACGGCGCGATCATCGCCGCCTATTCCGTGGTGGTGAAGGATGTTCTGGCGTACACTGTTTACGGCGGAAACCCGGCGAGATTCATCAAGGAGCGATTTGACGCGGAGCTGAAAGATCTGCTGCTACGCTATCAGTGGTGGAATCTGGAGCCAGAAAAGCTGGTGGAGATCCTGCCGGTGCTCTGCGATCCGGATTTGGAAAAACTCCGGCGCTTTCTGCGGGACCGGCTTACAGATTGACAAAACGGAGGACGGCTGACCGTCCTCCGTCAATTTTTTATGCCTGCCGCGTCCAGAGCATTTGAATCTCCGCTTCGTTCGTGTCCTCGTCGATGCCTTCAGAATGCACGACAAACTGCTCGCGCTGATAAAACGCAAGCGCCCGCTCATTTTTCTGATAGACGCCCAGGGTCAAGCGCGGTTTGCGCGACTTCGCATACTCCAGCAGTGCTTTGCCAATACCCTTGGAACGCGCAGCTTTTGCAACGAAAATCCCCTCAATGTGGTTCTCCGTCAGACCGATGAAGCCGTCGATTTGCCGGGTGTCCTCGCCTTCGTGAACATAGAGTTCCGCCTGCGGGAGCATATCGCGCACCATCTCAAAATGCGCTTCCCAAAAGCTCGCCGGGATAAACGCATGGGCGTCCAGATTGGCTTGCAGCCAGATCTGCATGACGGTGTCCAGATCCTGAGTTTCAAATTTTCGTACCATGATTCTCGATCTTCGTTGCCCTGTTAACATACACGGCCCCGACAACACTGACAATAAGAAACAGCGCCAGCCCGATCCACAGCAAGGCGATTTTCTTGAAAATCTCGCTCGACGCAGTAACCAGCCAGCAGCCGGCCAGCGCAAACATCAGCCGTGACATGGCCTTGCAGAGCTTCTTTTTGTCGTAGTTTTCTTTTTCCTCGGCACTAGCTGTGTTATAACCGGCGATCAACCCGGTTCCCTTTCCGGCCGCAAACACAACGCCCAGCAGAACGAACAATCCGGTCATAGCAAGATAAATCGCAAACAGCATATAAGTACCCTCCCCTATCGTTGATTTTTTTCTGTGAAATTTCTCTTTACAGCGCCTCAAAGTGATACCTCGGCTGTCCAACGCTCTTTTTGCCGTACTCGATCGCGCTGACCGGACAGTAGCAGATGCACGCCATGCAGTGAGTACAGTTCCTGCCCCAAACCGGCTTACCGTCTTTCAGCGTGACGTTGTTCATCGGACAGCGCTTTGCGCACTGCCCGCAGCCGATGCAGGTGTCCGAGACAGTAAAAGCATCCGCTTTGACGAAGAATTTGTAGAAAATCGGATTGACTGGGCCGCTCATGAAGCGGGCGGTGAGATTGTTTCGCGTCGGCGCGAACGGCTGATTGCTCTGAATCGCCGCAATTGCTCGGTCGATGCTAGGCTCGGCTTTTGCGACGATTTGCCGCGCTTCGTCCGCCTGCGGTGCGGAAAACATCGCAATGTAGTTCTCCGGCATGACGATCTGCGCCGTGCCCATGCAGGAAATCTCCTTTTCCGCGCAGAGTTCGCGATTGTACTTGTCGGCGTTGCCGATCTCGCTGCCGCAGGTCATGACGAACCACACCTGCTTCGCGCCGCGCAGTTCCGTTTTTAGGAGCCAGTCGCGCACGACGCGCGGAATGCGCCACGCGTAAGTCGGCGTGACGATAATCAGCCGTTCGTCGGTTTCGACGGGCGAAGTGTCGGAAGCCTTGATGCGGTCGTTCAGATTCACAAGCGCATCGCCCAGCGCGTCTGTGATTCGCTTGGCAACATATTTGCTGTTTCCGGTGCCGGAAAAATACAAAATCATATCAAAATTCCCTCGCAATGGTCGATCTCATGCTGAATGATCTGCGCCGTCCAGCCGGTGAATGTCCGGATGCGCGTCTGGAACTGCTCGTTCTGCCACCGCACCTTGATGGTCTGATAACGCTTTGTTTTCCGCGTGCCGGTCAGGGACAGGCAGCCCTCCTCCGCGTCATAGGGCGCGGATTTTTTGACGATCACGGGATTGAACATGACCATGTACTCACCAATGTTGTCGAAAGCAATAATGCGCTTATTGACGCCGATCATATTTGCCGCCATCCCCACGCAGCCGTCCTTGTGCGCGGATAGCGTGTCCAATAAGTCCTGCGCTACACTCAAATCATCCGCCGTCGCGGGTTCTGCCTTCTGAGACAGAAAAAATTCATCTTTGCAGATATCACGGATCATGGGAAAACCTCCGGCGCATTTTTTCTTATTGTAGCAGAGAAACGAGGAAGGCTCAACTGGTCTTTTGCGATATAAAACAAGCGTCAGCAGAAATCTCTCCAGAACATAAAGTTGACTATTCGGTACGAATAATATATAATTATAATGAGGTGAGCATTGTGGAACAGCGACAGGGAAATATCATTATACACGCATCCGGCGGTACATCCGGCAAGGGGGCACAGACCTACAAACTAGCGTTACCGTCGTCATGGGCGAAGCAGATCGGTATTACAGGGCAAGAGCGCAGCGTTGAACTTTCTTTTGATGGCACCGCGATCACGATCCGTAAGCGGCTGAACATGGACGAGTTTCTGACGCAAAAGCACGCAGAGGGACACACGCTTCTGAAACTGTCATATTACAACGGCGATACACTCTGCACCACGATCCTTGCCGATCCAAACGATCAGACGCTCTGCTTTGAAAACTACACCGACCGTGTTCTCAAGACAGCATTCGGCAACAATCATGCGCCCACATGGGCTGATTTTCAATTCTTTTTAGCGGAACGCTGCATTCCGCGCACAAGAGGCGGGCTGCGAGAGTATTTGGAGACCATCGGCGTTGAAGAATATGATCCACTGGAGATCATTCGGAAAACAGAGGGACGCATGGCGGAGGATCAGCAGTGGATTCGTGTGGAGGTGCTGAAATGACAATTCGACTTGTGAGCAATGAAAAAATTGCGGAAACTTCCTCCAAGGGCAATCAGGAAAAATGGCTGGAGCATGGACGCTGGTACAAACTCGACCAGTTCGGATATGAAGCACTTGCAGAAACGTTCACGTCTCTGCTTTTGGCTCGCAGCCGCTTGGAGCAGGATACGCCGTTCCGCTTTACGCGATATCAAATGGAGCGGCTGCACGTTCATGGCCGGGATCGTACTGGATGCAGCAGCGAGAATTTCTTGCGGCACGGGCAATCCACCGTAACGCTTGCGCATCTGTACCGGCAACACTTGGGACACTCCCTCAAAGAAGAATTAGAAGGTCTGTCCAGCGATAAAAAGCGAATTACGTATCTGGCAGAAAGAACGGCCGAGATCACAAATCTCTCAGAATTCCCGCAATACCTGACAATGCTGTTTGAAATCGACGCGCTGGTGCTGAACGATGACCGGCATCTCAATAACATTGCTGTGATTGAGCAGGATGGTCGATATGACTACTGTCCGTTTTTTGATCAGGGCGCAGGGCTGCTGTCCAATACGCAGTTTTCGCCCATGGACATTACACCGGAGGCGCTCATTCGCGACCTGCGGGCTAGGCCGTTTGGTACGTCGTTCAACCGACAGATGCACACAGCCCAGACACTTTACGGCAGGCAGCTTCAGATTCAGCGTTTCCGCCGGGAAGAACTGATGGAAATGCTGCGTCCACTGTTGGAATACTACGCGCCGCGCGACCGCGGCCTGATCGCCGACCGCGTCTGCGCAGCGGTTTTGCTGCGGCAAAAGGAATTGTAGCACGCATATAGAGAAACAACAGAAGGCGCTGTAGAAAACATTTCTGCAACGCCTCCTGTGTTCATTTTTTTGAATGCAGATTGCTATTAAGGCAGTTTACGGAGTGTGAAAATTGCATGGAATAATTAAAGACAAAACTCCTCTTTGCTCACATAAGCATTTCATTCTTAGCGGCATCTTGAACGGCTCTGATGAATGTGGTATAATTATATAAAAATATTGAAATTGCGCTGCAGTTTCTAGGCAATTTTGATAAACGGAAAAGTTGATTAAAGTTTTTGCAGCCGTGTTTTCTACAAACTTCACGACAATTGTGCAGTTCATTTATGAAATGGATAAGGTGGGCTAAAATGTCTGGAATTGATAATCTCTTTCAAGAGGAAACGCTGCTCTCAAATATTAAAATAGCTGCATATTTCATTCTTTTGTATGAACACTTTGAGGATGTTGTGATTTCCACAGTCAAAGAGTTTTATGCACATGACTGTGTCTTAAATGGGCAGTTATTCTTAAGCATCGATGATGCATATATTCAGTGCCTTGAAAAGAGAATCGAAAATGGGGAAAAACCGTGTACTCATTTAAAACACTCTCTTGTATCTGCAAAGCGCGAAACATCGGTGTACAAGGGGTACAAACAAGATAAAATAGAAATGAGGGGCGATAGAGCGGAAATGTCAGATTTTCCACTCTATCTGAACACGGTCGCTGGTGGCCTTGATCGTAGAGATCAAACCATCGGCGGCTTTTCTTTTGTCGTCAAAATCTATGCTGTCCCAGTTGTCGAGATAATAGGACAACTTCTTTATCTGCTGG
>ERZ780141.1059-NODE-1059-length-17377-cov-4.630181_pt1 | contig 17377 bp, 15 predicted proteins | sample MGYA00433080_ERZ780141 | MGnify/ENA primary metagenome ERZ780141 (study PRJEB29588, sample SAMEA2154047) | human gut metagenome | biome: human gut; feature: human-associated habitat; material: faeces | place: Denmark | collected 2008/2010 ... | reverse complement strand
TGTTGCTCAGGAACTTATAAATAAAGTTAAATCAAAGTGTTGCGGAATTAAGGATAAAGTAAACATAGAAGGAATAAACCATAAAAATGAAGCTCCTAAATTTTGTTTAAGAACCAATTCACTACCATTTACAATAGCCCATAACACGCCACACAAATTAAATGTTTTATTTTGGATATAAAACAACATAGATAATAAAAACGCGCTTATGATATAAGGCTTGAATAAACGAGAAAAATCTTTCTTTACCCTTTCTACCGTAAATTTAGGTACATTGTATAAAAAAGGTAAAATGAGAAAACAATAAACATGAAAAGAATACAGATATCTATTAAATGGAACTACTTCCAAACCCGATACCTTGCCCATTAAAATACCATTATGTCCTATTACAACCAGTAGTATTAAAATACCTTTTATAATATTCGATTCTTTTTTTGTCAACAAAGACGTTGAAAAATCAATCATCATAAATTTCTCCTAAGATATAATAACTTAAAGCATTAAACATAAACGCATTACTCCATCTCATATATGAGATTTTCGAACTTTTACCTTTTTTCAGCTGATAATAAAAATAGCCTTTTTTGTCCTGCATATTTTTTACAGTCCAATCGAAAACTTTTTTAGCAAGATCCTTATATTCATCATATCTGTGGAATCGATATAATGTTACAAACAACTGCCCAGGACAATGAATGTCTATTGGATATTTCTTATTATGATAATACTTCGGACATCCGTCTTCCTCAAAGAAATTCTTTATATAGAAATCAAAACCTTTCTCTATATATTTATGAAAAGACTTGTCTCCGGTCTGTTCCTCATAAGCAATCAGCCCATCAAGGTTGTATCCCGTATGGAAACTATCTATCCACGACTGCACCGGTAACATTCCATACACCCACGAACCGTCTGCCTTCTGCCCGTTACAACATGCCACAACCGAAGATTTTGCAGCTTCAAAATAATCTTTATTTCCTGTATATTTATAACAATAACTCAGAAGTTTACTCCCAAGTAGAGAGGCATTGAAAACAGTATCATTGCCATGTAGCGGACTATAAGAAAACAAGAAACCGCCATTATACGCAGCCCTATGTAAATCTTTCATTACAAACTCAGCCGCAGTAAGTGCTACATCCAGATATTTCTTCTCACCCGTTACCTCATATGCATCAATCAATGCCGTTGCACAAAAGTTTGTTGCAACTACTGTCGGTGTATATTTTGGAAACAGAAAGAGCCTTCTAGCCTGCCAATCAAAGTTATATCCCCAGCAAGCTCCACTATAACCTTTCGACTGCAAAGAAATCAATAGCTCTGCCAGTTCATTTATCCGTAATAGTATCTGCTCAAGCGAGCCAAGGTTTTTTTCTAAACTTTTATCTGCCTCTACAGCCTTATATAGATTGCAATAACCCTGAAGAAAAAGACCTATACCTTTTGCATTGTATTCTTTAGGAACTAAAGCAAGATATCTAAGATTTACAGGACATCTTTTGAAACCTTGAATCACGACAAGACGGCATATTGCTGATCTTTTAAAAAAAGGCATAACTTGAAAAAGTTTGGAATTCAAACCATCATATGGATCCCATCCTTTGAAATTCTCCCTTTCGCAATATTGCTTTAATCTACTATAATAATACAATATTGTTTTCATTTATTCCTATTTATATAAGATAAAAACTTTCCATTGGGCTGATATATTAAATGGTCAACATATCTTAACTCAATTTTAGAATCTTCCCCAAGACAATCTTTATAATGCTTTCTCAATCGACATTCTATATTATCTGTATATAAATCATTTTTTATAATCAACACTATAAGTTCTCCCTTATTCTCTTGGATATATTGCAAACCGTCAATACATTCAAGTATATCACTATGTAGATTCAATGCTGCTGTCGTTGTAGTAGAACCATCAGCCTTAAATATATACGAACTTTGCCAACGTCCATTCACTGGATTCAACAATCTATAAGAGTGTCCACCATGATTACAAGAATTTTCTTTTGCATAAGAAGTAAAATCTCCTGTCTTATAACGAATCAATGGCATATACTTATTAATAAATGTTGTACCTGTTATCTCCCCCAAGACATCAGGTGCAGAAATTACTTCGTTATTTTTATCTAATAATTCAAAATATCCATAATTATCTTCTATATGATAATAATCACTTTTCGGACAAGTACCAGCCATTATCAATTTCTCACTATGTCCATAAGATATATATATACTTATTCCCAAAGTTTTCTCTATAAAAAATTTCTGCTCTTCAGTTAATGTTTCAGATGTCAATATACATAATTTTATAAAAGACAAATCTCTTTTCTGATTATAGCAATACTTTAAAAACTGATATGCACTCGAAGGATATGCATGGATATATTTTATATTATATTGTTTCATAACATTATAGACCTCTACTGCATAATTAGGGCTCATTCTAAAAGCATCAAAGATAAATTCTTTTAACACAGGATTTACCATAAAAACCTTGTTATCTGACAATTTGTGATTACGGAGAACTGCTCTAGAATCATAATTCCATCCATACCATTTTAATTCTTTGTGCCAAAAAAGATACGAATGAATATATCTATTTTTAGGTATAACCAATTTCAATGATTTACCACTTGTGCCTCCTGTCGTACCAACCACGCATTTACTCATATCTATTCCATCCACAAGAAATTCATCCCAATGACTCATGACCTCATCTTTGTCTATACATGAGATCTTTTCCTCGAACTCCTTAATACTTCTCACGACAAGACCGTTATAACGTTTTCTATAATATGGCACATTCTTTATTGAATAATTCACAATTTCGAGTAACTTCTCGTTCCTATCAAATGTTTCAGAGCTCTTTAAAGCTTTGACATATGAAAATCCATATGCATATTTACCTAAAAAGTTGCATCTCCAAAGGAACAATGTCAACCAATTTGGCCATTTCAACAAACCAGTTTTAATATAATCAGCAAAACCCATTTTATAAACTTTATATTAAATGATTATACACTTCTATCAACTGTTTTCCAACAGCTTCTGGGAAATAATTTGAAACTAAAGCTTGAGCCTGTTTTCCTATACCATCATACTCATTATTTACATAATTACACAAAACATTAGCAAGCTGTTTTTTATCACCTGGTTTGAAAAATACTCCAGTTTTTTCAGTCAAAATTTCCGAAATACCTCCAACCGGTGTTGTTATAATCGTCAATCCATAAGACATGGCTTCCAAAATAGAAACCGGAAAACCTTCAATATAAGATGGAAGTATAAATGCATCAACATAATTAAACAACTCAACTTTTTTATCCCCTGATACCCAACCCTCATATACGACAAGATCTTGCAGCCTTCTATTTTCTATTATATCAATCAACCTTTTCACATCACCATTTCCACCAATATGAAGGACCATTTTATTTTCAAAAATATTTTTATTTTGAGATATGACATCTAAAAGATCATATATACCTTTCTGCTCTGTAATAAGCCCCAAAAAAAGTAAATGTTTTTTAACATCAGCTTTCTTAATATTGCAAAAAACAGGTGGTGGCACGATATTATTCACAACCTCTACATTTTTACAAACAGTTATCATTTGAAAAAACTCTTTCCAAGATTGCGTTAAAGCAATAATGCTATCACACTGATTCAATATTGATGTAATAAATTTCGATTTAGTCTTATAGTATTCTTTGAATCCTCCTCCATGAATATGCAAAACGACTTTACGCTTCATAAATTTTGACAATTTAACAAACAAGGATGAACGTAAAAAACTATTATAAGAAGCTGTATGTATATGAACTATTCTTATATTGTGATCTAATAATAAAACTACAAAAAGCCTATATAAAGCACATATCAAAATTTTTATATTTACATAGAAATTTGCATTTTTCGAATTAACTATACATCTAAAATCATTAAAAACATAATCTTCATAAACTTTCAATATTTGGGCTATTCCCCCTTTAGGTTCTTTATATTCACAACCTATATTTATCACTTTTTGAGATATATCATCAATTATCATAACCAAAACTATTTACAATAAACTTCAAGATATTTTTTAGCACATTCTTTAATTGAATATCTTTTATTGAAAACATTTATTATATTATCTTTATTAATGGGTTTTTTCAGATATTTTAATATAGCGTCTATATATGCATCAAGGGACAAATTCTCTGACAAGTATCCAGTTCTTCCATCTTCAATTGCGTCAGGAATTCCCCCCACAGAAGTACAAATAGGAACAACCCCACAAGACATTGCCTCCAATAGACTTATTGGCATCCCTTCGTATATCGAAGATAGGCAAAATGCATTAGAACACAACAAATAATCCCCCACATTTTGTTTTTCCCCTAAAAAATAAATTTCCGAACAAGCCTTTTGTTTCAGTTTAATTCCATCATCAGAATCAAATCCAGCACCAATAATAATTAATATAAAATCAACCTTTCTTTTACTTAATACATTAAAGGCTTCAATTAGCATTTTTTGATTCTTTTGTGGATGACATCTGGCTACATGTATAAATACTTTTGTTTCAGGATTATTTTTCATTTCATCAATTTCACACTTAATAGTATCAAAAGACGTTGAAGGAACAATTGGAATACAGCCGTTTTCAACAACATCTATGCTACTAAAAGAATTAAATTTCATGAAAGATTCTTTGCATTTATCAGAAATTGCTACAGGTATTATCAAATTAGATTTATAAAAAAAACGATTAATATATTTCTGCAATTTTATTCCAGAAGCTTTTTCTGCAATATTATGAATGGTGTGTATAAATCTAATTGAGCCTTTCTTAAAAAAAGCCAACCTAAATATATAAGGAATAACATTTAAATGACAATGCACAATGTCAGGCGCCTCAGATTTTATAAACCTTTCAACTTTTATTACTTTAGTTAAAGAGAATCCTTCCGAAAATCTTAATGACACAAACTTAACGCCAGATGAAAGAAAATGTTTATTAAAAGTATATTTTTCTATTCTATCATCCAACAGCATACATAATACAACTTCGTGTCCATCGTTAGCCAGCTGATTAGCAAGACTTACAACAAATCTCTCAGCTCCTCCTGAGCTCAAAGAATATATTAATTGGACTATTTTCATTTTACAAATCAATTATTGAAAATATCTATTTTTAGAATCAACTATCCCCCAATAAGCACATAAACAAATAATACTTGTCGGAAATAAGACCAAATGAGAGGCCAAAGATGTCAGAAAGAACAAAACTAATGAAACAATTAATGAAGATTTGATTTTTATATTTGATTCTTCTTTTATGTTATATACAATGACAATATATATTGAGCAATATATTATAAAACCAATAAGGCCATAATCATAAAAAACTTCCAAGAAATCATTATGTGCACTAAAAGCAATTACATCAACAACTGTATTATATCCATGCCCAAAAATGAAATTTGTTGTTGAAGAATTTTGAATTAGATTTAGCACATCTGCAAAAACCACATCTCTTCCAGATCCTCCATCCTCAGATATATTATAAAATCGCTCTAATAAAATATTTAACTGCTCTTTAAAGAATATATCAGTAATAATAAAAACAAAAAAAGAAAATGCAGAAAACATTAAAAGCATCTTTATCTTCCTTGTTAGCCCCTTTTCAGATATCAAATAATAAATAAACAAAGAAATTAACAATGTCATTATGCCGGTCCTCTTTGAAGCTAACAAGGATGCAATAATAATAAGAAAAATAAATACATATTTATACTTATGTTTTTGCAACAAAATAAATGGGAGCATCATTATACAAAAATAGGACTCAATTAATGAAAAAAATATTCCTCTATTATAAATTGATATATAATTATATACAAACAGAGAGAAAAAAAATAGCACAAAGAAACACACTGAATTATTATATTTTTTCGTACCTATCTCATAACAATAAAATAAAGTATAAAAAAACAAATACACATAAATCCATAATGTCATATTAACATATTGATTTATATAATTCCTAAATGAAACATTTTCAGGATTAAGAACAACAATAAAAAGCATATAAATGCTGTAAAACAGAAATACAGTTCCTAACTTCGACAAATGAGAACAATTTCTAACACGAAAAATCACAGATCCCATTGTGATTATTAAACCAACAACAGATTTATAAAATGACCATATTGTATTATTATCAGCACTTACATTACCTTTATATAAAATAATATTCCATAAACTCTGCTGAAAATACAAAAAAATATAAATCAACAGTGAAATCAAAAAGATAACACTAATACCTCTATCTATTCCTGATAATTTTTTTCGCATATTCTACTATATAAAATTTTTCATCTCGGTTTAATAAAAGATAATATGAAGAAACAATAACAACTATTGGCAAAACAATAACAGAAAATACACATTTCAACAATAATACATTTTCATATAATGATAAAAAATAGACAAACCCAATAGAAATAACAATAACAAAAAAGCAACGAAAAACGACATCTCGATAAAAAATAGAAACATCAAACGCAGAAATATCCTTGACAAATTTTCCCCTTACGTTTAACAATAACATATTTATAAAAATCGTTACAAGAATCACAATATATGGATATGCTCCCAATTTAAGCAAAAGATATGAAATTGGCAATATCAACAACATAATAATACTAATTACTATAAAATATAGTTTTATCTTTCCACTAGCTTGAGTTATGGTCATTAATGGAGTTGAGAATAATTCAATACATGAATTCAAAATCATAAGCTGTACGAAGATTGAGCAATATACAGGTACATTACCTAACCACAAATTCAACAATTCATCAGCTAAACTAAAAACAATAATGGAGAAAGAAAAATATAATATAAAAGCGAACTTTGATGTCTTTGTCACTAAATAAATCAATCTATTATTGTCTTTCTTTCTATATGCCTGTACTATCTGAGAATTTGATGCTTGAAAAATACCAGACGAAAAAATCAGCATTTGACTATTTATCTGATTTGCGATACCATACGAAGCGTTAACAAGAGTTCCATAAAATAAATTTAGCAAAATATTAACACCTTGTATTTTACCGATATTTGATATTCCGCCCAATAAATTCCAGCCAGCAAAACCTATAATTTCTTTATATATAGGTTTATCAAAAGTTATTCTGTAAGATAGCTCTTTTACATGTACCTTAACAATCAATGAATAAAAGAATCTGATAATAACAGAAATAACAACAAATATCACAGAATAAACTTTTAATTTTTCATCTGTAAAAACACATAAAAAAAATGCACCAGCAACTTTAAGGGCTGTATCAATAAGCCCTACAATAGCTGATAAAAATATCTTCTCATAAGCTATTAAAACAGCTTGTTGAGGTATAGAAATAACATTTACGACAAATGATAATATAACACAATGAAAAACAAATATTGCATCATCTATCTTCCCAGGTTCAAAGACCATATAATTTTTTACAAAAAATATTCCGACAGTCTCACCTATTAATAAAACTATTAAAGCTATAAGAATATGTATATTAATACACGTGTTATAAATCTTATTTATCTTCAAATAATTATTTACTGCAATTTCATATGATATAAATCTTTGCACCGCAACAATCATAGAGTTATTCAGAACCCCGAATAAAGCAATAAAACCAGCTATAACCGAAAAAATACCATAATCACTAGCACCTAATTGTTGAAAGACTATACGGGTATATATTAAAGTTCCTAAAGTAGAAAGAATCGTTTTAACATATTGTGCTATTGTATTCTTTATTAGAATCCTATCATTTTTTCTCATTCCTAATTAGTTGATTAATAACAGCTTTATCTTTATCTATCGAAAGATTCTTTGAAAATTCCATTATTAGGGTTCTATCTATAGTTTCTATAAAATCCACTAAATCAATAATATCCTTTTCATCTACATTATAAATAAATTTATCATCTTCTAGCCAATATTTTGAAACATCTGTTGATATAACAGGTAATCCACATGCAAGATATTCGGCTAATTTTGTTGGAAATGCAACAGCATTTAAGACAACATTATCTCTTAATAAAAATGCAGCATCAGCAGCGTTCAAATAACAACAGACCTCATCATGAGGTACTGATTTAACTGTTATACGATTCTCTAAAAATAAATATTTTGTTTTAATCAGGTTGATTGCCTTCTCTTTATCAATGGTCAATATTAATAATTTAGCAGAAGAATTTTCTTCCGCAAAAGAACCAAACAAAGTCAAAACATCTTCAACTCTTTGCCATTTATGCAATCCTCCAGAATATACTAACAAAATGTCTTTCCTTGACAATTTTAATTTTTCACGATACTGCTCTCTTATTGATTCATCATAAAAGAAGTTTAGCATATTAACTCCGCATCTGTATACATATATTTGATGTTCTGATAAAAAAGGATATTTCTGCAACAAAAATCTTTTCATTGCATCTGATTGGCATATAATGTATTTTGACTTCTTCAAACCGATTGTCTCTAAATAATCAAAATATTTTGCTAATTTATTATCAGGTTTTTCTACACTATATTCATACTCTTCTCTCGTTGCACCATGCACATCAATTATTATATTATACTTTTTCGATATAAATTTCAAAGCCTGCCCCGCAATGCTATATTCTCCTAACAAATACTTAGGTGAATACCTAAGGCATATTAAATACAAAACAAAAGATATCCAAAACGAATTTATTTTTTTCATAACCAATCTGCTGTAAGAAAAAGGCAGCATCGGTATATAATATTTTTTTAATTCTCTGTTATTCAACTTGAAGCGCTCTTTCTGTTTCTTAAAAAAATAGAAAACAGAGACAAAAGCGACTTCTATTACCTTATCAGACAGTTGAAAAGCGACATCTTTATTTATATTTTTTATTCTGCGAATTTCTCCAGAATTTTCATTAGAGGAAAAATGGAAATGTATTATCATATATTTTCTGTAATTTTAGACATCATATTATGATACATATTAGAATATTCTTCTATAAATTTTTGTACCTTGGGTTTATCAAAAGACATAATCCTTTCAACTACAATGATAGCATCTACCATTTTACTATTAACATCTTGATAGAGCTCCAAAAGATTAGCCCTTTCCAAAATATCATAAATTTTACTAGACTCATTCTTTTTTCCCCCTTTCTTATAAGCATAATGATCAAATACAAAAAAAGGGACAAGATTATTTAGAGCAACAATCATAGGATGCATTCTTTGTCCAATATAACCTTTAGATTTCATAATCAATATATACCATTCTATTGGATTAATTGGCACATCTATACTTACATCCGCTCTGATATCAATTAGACCTTCCGGCATTGACAAATTTACAACTGTAATATTTTTCTCCTTTAAAAGTTGATATAACTTATTAAACCAAATATCAGGATAAATTTTATCGCAAAAACTTAATATAATATAATCTTCACCAAGATCATATTTTTTCAAAATTACATCAATCGTAGACTCATCAATTTTAACATTGTCATTAAATCCAAAAACAGGATCTGGAGTTAACTCTACAGATTTCCCTAATAACTTCTCTAATATACCTTTTGTCCATCGATCTCGAACAGAAATATACTCAAATCGGCTCAAAGACCGTTTTATTTTTCTTTTTGTCCAAGGTAAGCACTTATCTATATCTAAATATTGTGCAGAAACGGACATTGAAAAAAGTTTCGCATTACTATCAAATTCCCCCCAAAAAGGATTCGGATATTTATGATCATCTGAAACCCGTGTTACACCAATAAATGTTTTTCTACTAGGATGTATTCGTTGTAAAAATGGAATATAACTAAAAACAGCATCACTTCCAATGACAATCCCATCAAATTGTTCTTTTCTTAGGACCCTATCAACATCTTCTTTTGTTCGACATAATTCTGTCAATATAAAATACTTTTCCACAAACTGTCTGTGGGCTCTTTGTTGTACAATCGGAATTTTCTTCAAATAATATTTCTCTAAATTTTCAGGATACCAATTTATAATTTTAACATCATATCCTTTTTTTTTAAAATATGAAAAAGTCGAAAGAGCCTGGAGATTTGCTCCAAAATTACAAACAGAATGGTAAGTTAGTATTCCGACTTTCATAAACTACATTTATTAAAAACATTAATTATTCTTCCACAAGCCAATCCATCACCATAAGGATTTACAGCCATACTCATCATCTGATAAGCTAACTCATCTTCCAATAAAGTAGAGACTTCATTCATAATTTTATGATAATCTGTTCCCACTAACTTTACTGTACCTGATTCTAATGCTTCCGGACGTTCCGTTGTATCCCGCATCACTAATACTGGTTTCCCCAATCCCGGAGCTTCTTCTTGAATGCCACCGCTATCAGTCAGCACAATCGTTGATTTTTCCATCAAATAGACAAAACTTAGATATTCCAAAGGCTCAATAAAGAACATGTTTCCTAAATTGGACAAATCATCACCAAAAACCTGATGAATTGGTTTTCGTACATTTGGATTCAGATGCATCGGATAAACAAAATCCACCTCCGGATATTTTTGTGTCAAATCTTTAATCGCTGTACACAATTGAATAAAACCTTCACCAAAATTTTCCCGACGATGCCCCGTAATGAGAACCAGCTTCTTGCCTCCATTCAAACGATTAACATCATATCCACATTGCTTTAATGTCGTCTCCAATTCAGCATCCAACCTTTTATCTGTTTTAATCTTAGACACTACCTGGCGCAAAGCATCTATTACTGTATTTCCTGTTACTAAAATAGAATCCGGATTAACATTTTCTTTCAACAGATTCTGTTTACTCAATAGCGTAGGAGCAAAATTATATGTAGCAATGCGTCCGGTTATTTGACGATTCATCTCTTCAGGCCACGGACTATAGATATTATGTGTGCGCAGACCTGCTTCCACATGACCTACTGGTATCTGTTGATAAAAGGCCGCAAGAGCTGCTGCTGTACTAGTTGTTGTATCTCCATGCACTAATACCACATCTGGTTGTACTTTTTTCAAAACATCCCGCATCCCCAACAAAACGCGAGCAGTTACATCATACAGATCCTGTCCCTGTTTCATAATATTCAAGTCATAGTCGGGAGCGATATCAAAAATTCTCAATACCTGATCCAACATCTCCCGATGCTGCCCCGTTACACATACAACCGTCTGAAAACTTTCCGGATGTTTTTGAAACTCTTTTACCAACGGAGCCATCTTAATGGCTTCGGGACGAGTCCCGAAAACCAACATTATTTTTTTCATAAACTATTATTTCTTAAAGATACCACAAAAATCTAAGATCACTTTATCATCGCACCATGGTAATGACTTAAACGGATCATGAGCAGTCAGGAACACAACGATATCCGCTTTTTCATAAGCTTCTTTATAATCCGTCAATTTAAATACTTTATGTTCTTTTACATTCGGCTCGACAACCAAAATATCTGCGTTGTTACATGATTGCATTACTTTTGTGACAATGTATTTAGCTGGAGATTCACGTAAGTCATCAATATTTGGCTTAAATGCCAACCCCATCATAGCTACACAAGGCTTATGACCTTTCTCCAGTTCAAATCTTAACATGGCATTCTGTACTCGCTCGGCACACCAGAAAGATTTGTAATTATTAATTTCACGCGCTTTTGCAATTAGTTGAGATTCTACTGGAAAATCGGCTGTGATAAAATAAGGATCAACTGCTATACAGTGGCCACCCACACCACAACCTGGTTGCAAGATATTTACTCGGGGATGCTTATTGGCCAAATTAATTAATTCCCATACATTGATACCTGCTTTATCACAAATCAAGGACAGTTCATTCGCAAAAGCTATTTGTACATCACGAGAAGAGTTCTCCGTTAATTTGCACATTTCTGCCGTTTTACAATTGGTCCGATGCAAAGTTTCCTGCACAAACTGACTGTAAAATTCAATAGCTTTATCAGTTGATGCCTCATTCATACCTCCAATTACCCGATCATTATGTATCAACTCATAAATAACATTACCCGGCAATACACGTTCAGGGCAATAAGCGATATAAATTTTATCGACTAAATCAGGCCGTTCGCTGAATATCAAATTTCTCATTTTATCGGTTGTTCCTACAGGAGATGTAGATTCAATTACATATAAATCACCCTTCTTTAAAAAAGGAATAACAGCTCTTGTAGCCGCTTCTACATACGAAATATCCGGTTCATGATTCCCTTTAAATGGTGTAGGAACCACCATAAAATAAGCATCTGAAACTTCTGGTGTGGTTGAGGCTTTTAATGATCCGGCTTTTACTACTTCTTGTAACATTTCTTCCATCCCCGGTTCAATAATATGTAAATGACCTTGATTAGTCATTTCTACGACTTTCGGATTAATGTCCACACCTATAACCTGTACGCCATGTTTAGCAGCAATAATAGCAGTTGGGAGTCCAATATATCCCAAACCCATAAAACAAGCTTTCATTGATTTATTCTTTTTAGTATATGAAATTAAACTCTATAAAATTCTCTATCCTATAGCTTTCTATATCCCTGCCATACCACCATCTTATGATCGCTGTAGGGGGTATCGGGGGAATCATACGAAAGACCTTTCAGTTCGTCGGAATAGAAGATATAATCGATCCGCCAGATGCGTTTGAGCTGACGGAAGGTGTATTGATAACCCCGGCCGGCATCTCGGAATCCATCGGTCAGCGCGCCTTTCATCCGGTGATAGGTATAAGAGGCAGGGGTATCGTTGAAGTCACCACATACCACGACAGGGTAGGGGGAACGACGGATCTCTTCGGCGATATAATCAGCCTGTGCCGCCCGTTTGCGGAAGTTTTCTTTCATCTGCAGGATCAGCTTGACACCGGCCTTCAGGCGGAACATCCAGGGCTTGGAAGCGGCCTGTATCTGTCCGCGGTACTGGTTCACGCTGGTTGTCTGTAAATGATTGCAAAATAGCCGAATAGTATCATTCAAACAAACTACATCCACTATCATAGAAGCATTCTTAGTTTCTTTATAATACACTGTTTTTACCAACTGCAATGGATATTTACTATAAACACTAAGAGGAGTATGGTCCGTTCGAATACTATTTAAAGAATAAGGTAAATAACAAAATACTCTCTTTATAGTATCTGAATGATATACCATAGCTGTAGGAGCTTCCTGCATGCAAATGAGATCGGGTTGCAACTGGCGGATATAAACCGCTGCTTCCCGCATCGTCTGCTGTCTGTCCCAAAAGAAATGGGATGTGTTGTAGGTCACCACTGTCAGCTGCTGGGCGCCTTCGGGCAGGGTATTCCTTCCGGAGAAGGAAGGCTGCCAGACAGCCAACAGGTAGTCGGTATGCAGCAGGATCGCCAACAGGGGCAACCATACTTTCCGACGGTGACGGGTAAAGAGTTGTACAATCATCTGCAGGGCATTGAGTGCCAATATTCCCCAAATTCCCAACGCCAGGAAAGAAAGCCAGATCAGTATACCATTAGCATAATGGCCTCCGAACCAAGCGAGGAGGGAGAGAAGGGGAAAAAGATAATTCATACTATATAAAGGCAATTGAAAATTTCATTTTTATTAAATCTTTATCTTATATCCTATACTTCTTGCTCGAAATAGTTGATTCGTTCCTTAAACCATTAGGATAATCTATTTAGCCAATGATTGTCTCATCTTTATTACATAGTCAAACCACAAATGAAGCGTAATCCATACAATCATATCAATGATCAGCACAATATTATTATCCAAATAACGAGCCGCAACTATATTAAAACAACTAAAAACGAGAGACATAAGAATAATCAAAATCATGGACTTACGATGAGAGAATCCCATGTTTAAAAATTTATGATGAATATGATTCCGATCTGGGAGAAAAAGACTTTTATGCTTACGTGCTCTTAAAAAGACCACACGCAAAACATCAAAACAGGGAATAATTAAAGGAGCAAAAGAAACTACCAGACCGTTCTTTACCATACAGTCTGTTTCCGGATCAAACATACTTCCTTTTATCGTTAAAAAAGCAAGAAGATAACCTAATGTTAGACTGCCAGTATCTCCCATAAAGATTTTCCGACAGTGTGTTGCATCACCAAATACATTAAAATAGAAGAACGGCAATAACACTCCTAATAAAATAAAAGCTATTGCAGCATAGACATATACTTGATTATGAACAAATAAACAGCCCAAAATTAGACAAGCCACCATACTCAGACCTGAAGCCAAACCGTCTATTCCATCGATTAAATTAATTGAATTCGTAATAAACACCACCAAAAGCACTGTAAACGGCATGCCAAACCAGGGAGAGAGCTCATACAATCCAAACAAACCATAAAAATTATTTACCCATAGCCCACCTAAAGGGAAAAAAACTGCAGCTAAGAATTGAACTAAAAATTTCTGTCGGTAACGCACTCCGACTAAATCATCTGCGATTCCTATCATAAATAAAAGGACCAGTCCACAAATAAGGAAACAAAGCTGAATAAAAATATCATGATGGATAAAAATAAGCATGTTATTATCATTTTGCAAACTCTGTAGGCATTCAAACAACATGAAAGAGAACAAGATAATAGGGAAAAAAGAAATTCCTCCTAAACGAGGGACAATTCCCTGATGCACCTTACGCTCATCAGGCATATCAAACAGTTTTTTTCTAAAAGCTATTACTAATATTTTAGGTATAACTAATCTGGACAGAAGGACTGAGATAAAAAAAGTAAAAGATATATTTATCAGACTCATAATTATAGAATTAAGAAGGAAGGTTGGATTAAATATTAATGGGAGAAATAGTATTAGATACTCCACTTCGGTAAAAGCCTAGTGGCAAATCCATGTAAATTTTGAGAAAGGAATAGCCTACAGCTACCGCGCCGACAGACACAATTGAAAGCGTGCACAGTACTTGAGGCGTCACTGCCAGGCTTTCATAAACGAACTTAATCAACAGGAGGGTGAGTAAGCTCGCGACCCACGATAAAAATAAATCCAAGCAAAATATAACCCAACGGTTTACATATTTCAGCTGGCGTAAACGAAATAGATTGACCAAAATTCGATTCATTACGATAAACGTTTTTTAGTATATGAATGATTTTTTCTCCGTTGTTTGTACGCATTATATCGTTACAAACTTATTCGCATTTTATTTACTCAACCCATTAAGAAAGAGCAAATTAACGATCAGTTTTAGCTGACGTCTTTCCACACCAAGGTTCGTCAGTCCCATCTAGGCGGGGCGACGAACAATCTTGTTTCATCCTCTTTCGTTCGCATACGTATCGCACGTATGGAACCAAAAATACCAGCTGTGCCGACGACTGTTAAACACGTCAGTTTCCTGAAATGTTTACCATCTCAGCCCGCTGTCTGTCCTTTTTCACTACTTCTTGACGTATGTCAACTCAATACTTGGCCACCTGACGGATGTTCTTGTCATACACCGGAAGGGTCTGCACCAGGTGAACAGCCTCATCGGGCGTATGGGCCACGGCCCACAGATCAGCATGCAACGGACGCATGAATCGTCCTTCGACAGCCTTCTCAAACATGAGCAGCAGCGGATCGTAATATCCGTTTGTATTCAGAATGACGATAGGATTGAGATAGAGGCCCAATTGCTTCCACGTGATAATCTCGAGCAGTTCTTCGAGGGTTCCATATCCACCCGGCAAGGCAATGACGGCATCCGAGAGACGCGCCATGGTCTGCTTCCGCTCGTGCATATCGTTGACAACGATCGTTTCTGTTAATCCGGGATGATTCCAGCCCTGTTCCACCATGAAGCGCGGGATTACACCCGTGACTTCACCCCCGGCATCGAGGGCGGCATCAGAGACAGCTCCCATCAGGCCGATATTGCCTGCTCCATTGACGATCCGGATATGTGCCTCCGCCAATTGTCTCCCCAACAGGCGGGCGTGGTCGAAATAGACTGGATCGATCTGGGTGCTGGATGCACAGTAGATACAGATAGTTTTGATCATACCCTTAATCTTTATATCCTTATATCTCTTTCTTATACGGGACAAAGGTAGTAATATATTTTGAGAACCGTTAAAAGAACCTTTTGAACTTCTATATATTTTTATTTTTTAACATTGAAAAGGTAAAGGGCAAGATCGTATCGTTCTTTTGGCACGGACTTCTTAAATGGAAAACTTCTTAAATGGAAAATTGAGAATTGAAAATTGAAAATTAATAATGGGAGTGACGGTAGAGGCGTAGCGTTGCTGCGCCTCAAAACGGCATTTCGCAACCGAATGGCAACCAATCATATAACGGATATATTTATTGTGTTTCCCGTCGTTTTTCCCTGTGACGTTTGGGATGAGGCGCAGCAGCGCTACGCCTCTACAGTCATTTTCCAAACTCAATGGTGAATTATAATCTCTGTGTAATCCGTGAAATCCGTGCCTAATTATGTGAAACTCGAGGCAAATTAATTTTCAATTCTCAATTTTCAATTTTCAATTGATGAAGTCCGTGCTAAACGAATTTTCAATTCTCAATTTTCAATTTTCAATTTAAGAAGTTTTCAATTTTCAATTGCCCAGCCATGGCTCCGGATCCTGTTTGGACTTTTCCTTCCAGAGCTGGAAATGGAGAACGGTGGTGTTGTCGGACGGATCAAGGAAGATCTTTCCGATCTTCTGACGGGTAGAGACCTTATCGCCGGCTTTGACATAGACCTGGCTCAGGTTACTGTAGACCGTGAGGTAATTACCGTGACGGATGATGATGGAGTTGTTGAACCCGGGGATGGTGAATACACGGGTAACCACACCGTTGAAGACGGCACGGGCTTCGGCTCCCGTAGAAGCCAGGATATCGATTCCGTTATTATTGGTACGTACATGCTCGAGGGCGGCATGCTGATGCTCACCGAAGGGAGCGATGATACGGTGCGAACTGCCTGTCACGGGGTAGGGCAGACGGCCCCGGTTCTCGGAGAAATAGTTAGAGAGGGCCTTCTCTTCCTTCGTCATGGCATATCCGCCTTTCACGTCGGCCTTCCGTTCTTCCAGTGGAGTAGTGGTATCGCCTTTCTTATTCTTCCGGGCAGCCGCCTCACGGGCCTTCCGTTCACGCTCAGCCTGGGCGATCTCTTCGGCGATCTGCTTTTCGATCATCCGGTTCAGCTGGTCGGCCTGTTTCTGCTTCTCGCGGAGCTGGGCCTGGAGCTGCGATTTCTTCTTGCCCAACTGGGCGATCTCATCTTTCTGGCTCTGTTCTTCGACCTCCAGCTTCTGCTGTTCCTCTTCACGGCTTGC
>ERZ780141.1057-NODE-1057-length-17399-cov-3.058810_pt1 | contig 17399 bp, 12 predicted proteins | sample MGYA00433080_ERZ780141 | MGnify/ENA primary metagenome ERZ780141 (study PRJEB29588, sample SAMEA2154047) | human gut metagenome | biome: human gut; feature: human-associated habitat; material: faeces | place: Denmark | collected 2008/2010 ... | reverse complement strand
AACGACGCATCATGCCTCGTGCGGAGTATTCCGGTTTGGCAAGCTTTTCATTACATTCATCAAAAATCTCGCGGGCTGTTTTCGGATTCAATACTTTATTGATTCCAAATGCGGTTTTCAATTCCAAATGAGTCCAATGGTATAATGGGTTGCGGAAGGTATAAGGAACTGTTTCCGCCCATTTTTCAAATTTTTCCCAGTCCGTGGTGTCTTTACCGGTACAATAACGTTCGTCCACACCGTTGGTACGCATGGCACGCCATTTATAGTGGTCTCCACCCAACCAGATTTCTGTCAGTGACTTAAACTGATAGTCGTCAGCAACCATCTGGGGAATCAGGTGGCAGTGGTAATCGATAATAGGCATTTTAGCCGCATGTTCATGATACAACTTCTGCGCAGTTTCTGTCTGAAGCAGGAAGTTTTCATCCATAAAGTTTTTCATAAGTAGTCTTTTTATATCTATATAATTGTTGTTTATTTTGACTTTCAGTAAAAACTCATTCTAAAAAAGATGTCAAAGAGCATCTCTTTAGATTTATTAACCGTTATCGAACACGAAAGTAGAAATTTTATTTGGAATAACAAAATTATTTGTATCTTTGCGGCGAAGATTTAAAGATTTTAAATGCTTGGTTCAATGATGATATATAAAAACTTAAATATATATTACCATTTAAAAGAAAGCATGAATACTATGAGTACACAATAAAATCTGATTCGTCTTCAATAAGTACAGGTATGGATAAACACATAATATAATTAAAAATATGAAAGCATTAAACAAGGAGACAGCAGCAAAGACTCAACGTCCCGAAAGAATCATTCAATTTGGTGAGGGTAACTTCCTGCGTGCGTTTGTGGATTGGATTATCTACAACATGAACGAAAAAACTGATTTCAACAGCAGTGTGGTGGTGGTTCAACCTATTGAAAAAGGTATGGTTGACATGTTGAACGCACAAGATTGTCTGTATCATGTAAACTTGCAGGGTTTGGATAAAGGACAGGTGGTAAACAGCCTGACAAAAATTGATGTGATCAGTCGTGCCTTGAATCCTTATTCTCAGAATGATGAATTTATGAAATTGGCGGAACAGCCGGAAATGCGTTTCGTTATCTCTAATACGACAGAGGCCGGTATCGCTTTTGATCCTGCCTGCAAGCTGGATGATGCCCCTGCTTCATCTTATCCGGGCAAACTGACCCAGTTGCTGTATCACCGTTATAAAACGTTCAATGGTGACAAGAGCAAAGGTTTGATAATTTTCCCTTGCGAATTGATTTTCCTGAACGGTCATAAACTGAAAGAAACCATCTATCAATATATTGATTTGTGGAACTTGGGTGAAGACTTCAAGCAATGGTTTGAGGAAGCTTGTGGTGTCTATGCTACTTTGGTAGACCGTATTGTGCCGGGATTCCCCCGCAAAGATATCGCTGCTATTAAAGAAAAATTGCAGTATGATGACAATCTGGTGGTACAGGCAGAAATCTTCCATTTGTGGGTAATTGAAGCTCCGCAGGAAGTCGCCAAGGAATTCCCTGCCGACAAAGCCGGTTTGAATGTATTGTTCGTTCCGTCTGAAGCTCCTTATCACGAAAGAAAAGTTACTTTGCTGAACGGTCCTCACACAGTGCTGTCTCCGGTAGCTTATCTGTCTGGAATCAACATTGTGCGCGAGGCTTGCGAGCATGAAGTGGTAGGTAAATACATTCATAAAGTTATGTTCGATGAGTTGATGGAAACCCTGAACCTGCCGAAAGAAGAATTGAAGAAGTTTGCGGAAGATGTTTTGGAGCGTTTCAACAATCCGTTTGTTGATCACCAGGTGACTTCTATCATGCTGAATTCATTCCCTAAATATGAAACTCGCGACCTCCCGGGCTTGAAAGTTTATCTGGAGCGTAAGGGTGAGTTGCCTAAAGGCTTGGTATTGGGACTGGCGGCTATCATCACTTATTATAAAGGTGGTGTTCGTGCTGACGGTGCTGAGATTGTTCCGAACGATGCTCCTGAAATCATGAATCTGCTGAAAGAACTTTGGGCTACAGGCTGCACTCAGAAAGTGGCGGAAGGCGTGTTGGCTGCAGAATCTATTTGGGGTGAGAACTTGAACAACATTCCGGGTTTGACCGCCGCAGTAAAAGCTGATCTTGACTCTATTCAAGAAAAGGGTATGCTGGAAACAGTAAAGGGTATTCTCTAATCAGATTAATTGTTAGAAATAGTTTATAAATTCCTTGAGGGAGATTTGGTTATAAAACTGAATCTCCCTATTTTTGTATCTATACAAGATAGATGTGGCATATGGAAAAACAAGAATTCAGACCCGGTTATCCTTTATGGATTTGGGCAGTTATTGCTATTATGTTGGTGGCGTGTACATGCCTTTTTATAGCGCATGGAAGATATGCATCTTTGCTGGTCTTGACTCCTCCTCTGTTGATAACGGGGGTAAGGTTATTGTCTGTTTATACTATTACTCCTGATTCTTTTACCTTAGCTATAAGAGGGATGAAGCCTCGGCATGTTTTTCCTTTGCAAAACATCACAGAGATAGAAAAGGAGTACACAAAGTCTGGTAAACTCAAGTCGATTGTGATCCGTTACCGGAAAGAAGGAATGTACCACAATTTTTTAGTTATCAAGAAAGATGATGTAAATATTGAAGGTATTCTGAACGCTATTTTGCACTATCATCCTTCCGTGTCTGTTCGTTAAAGATGATCATTAAGGAAAAATAAGGAAATACTCTTCTTTTCAGTTCCGCCTGATGGGAAGAATGATATTCTTCGGCTGTCGATATATTTTCAAAATAATGATAACTGTATTGGGGGTGGGACTCCATGTAATCCTGTACTATGTCTGCACATTGAGATAATTTCATGATAACCGGCACATGATGATGGCTCAGATACATGTCCAGTTCGTCCGAAGTAATATTGCCCGGAATAATGACCAGTCTTTCTTTTTGGCTGATGAGATGTAGTTTTGCGGCCGCTTCCGCAGCGATGAATGAAGGAATACCGGGAAGTTGCTCTACGGGGATTCCATTTTCTTCGAGGAGATCCAGTACATAGTGAACGGAGGCGTAAATTCCCGCATCGCCTTCTACTGCTACCGCCAACCGTTTTCCTGCTTTTTGTTCCAGCCTCATTTCTTCGAAAAGTTGCCGATAGACTTTGATTGCTTTTGTTCTGTCTTTGCTCATCGGGAGCGAGAATAGGTGTATATCTCCTTTGATGCCTAGCTTATGTAACAGGGTGGCGGCACGTGACAAGATTTTGTCTGGCTCCCGAACCGTTGATGGACAATATATTATGTCTGCTTGCTGTAAAGCATGCAATGATTTCAATGTAATCAGTTCGGCATCACCGGGTCCTAAAGAAACAAAATAGATCGGACGACTCATCTTTTGTAGGTATTTACAGTTTTTAAGCACGCAAAAGTGCTGAAAAATTCCGTATAAAGCAAGAGAATTGATTACCTTTGTTGGCTGAAAAACAGAAAAGAACATGAAAAAACTAATATGGGCTTCGGGCCTTTTGTTATTATTGACTGTTACAGCCTGCCAAAATAAGCACAAACAGGGCTCCGGGAATCTGGAACATAAGACATTGACAGATTCTTCTATTGTGAAGATTATTCCGGAATATGCCCAAGGGTTTAAAATAACCTATACGGATCAGGCTTGTCTGCTTGACATTCAGGACCCTCAGAATAAAGAAAGTCAGTCTTTTCATTATGCTTTGGTGCCAAGAGGTGTGGAAGCGGAAAACATACCTGCGGATTATACAGTTATTGAAACTCCCATACGAAGCGTTATCTGCATGACTTCCCTGCAACTTTCCAATTTTATCAAGTTGGAAGAGCTGGATGCAGTGGTGGGTATCACCAGTACACGCCATTTGTTTAACAAGAAAATAAATGATCGTTTGAAAGATGGAAGCATTCATAAGATAGGTATTGAAGGGAATTTCGATAATGAGGTGATTATGAGTGTAAACCCGGATTTGATTTTGATCTCTCCTTTTAAACGAGGGGGATACGATGCTTTGAAAGAGGTAGGCATTCCTTTGATGCCGCATTTGGGATATAAGGAAATGACTCCGCTGGGACAGGCTGAATGGATTAAGTTCGTCGGTTTGTTGTGCGGAATGGAAAAGGAAGCCAATGCCTGTTTCCAGACAATCGAACAGCGCTATAATGAGCTGAAGGCTTTGACTGCAGATGGCAAGGTGAAACGCCGTCCGGTTGTTTTCAGTGGTGAATTGAGAGGTGGAAACTGGTATGCGGTTGGAGGAAAGAGCTTCCTGGCCCAGCTGTTTAAAGATGCCGGCGCTGATTATTTCCTGAAAGATGATGAGCGTTCGGGCGGTGTGACCCTCGATTTCGAGACGGTCTATAATCAGGCAGACAATGCTGATTACTGGCGTATTGTCAATAGTTATCCGGGAGAATTTTCGTATGAGGCATTAAAGAAACAGGATGCACGTTATGCCGATTTCAAGGCATTCCGTGAACATGGAATCATTTACTGTAACATGAAGACAACTCCTTTTTATGAGGAAATGCCGACGGCTCCGGAAGTCATCTTGGCTGATCTGCTGCATATCTTTCATCCGGAGTTATTGCCGGATCACAAGCCTGTCTTTTATAAACTATTAAAGGAATAAGGGCATGCGCTATACTCATACTTACCGGATGTTGTTGATCCTGTTGCTGATCCTTGTGCTGCTGCTGCTGAATTTATTGTTGGGCTCGGTTGCTATTCCTGCACAATCGATTTGGAATATTCTGACAGGTATAGGAAACGAACCTGTCTCTTGGCAGAACATTGTCTGGAAATCCCGTTTACCACAGGCTTTGACTGCGCTGGTTGCCGGCGCGGGTTTGGCTGTCAGTGGATTGCAGATGCAGACCGTCTTCCGTAATCCGTTGGCAGGACCTTCGGTGTTGGGAATCAGTTCCGGTGCCAGCATGGGTGTTGCTTTTGTCATTCTGTTGAGCGGAAGCTTGGGCGGCGTGGCGTTGAGCCGATTGGGCGTAATGGGAGAGATAGCCTTGTCGGTTGCCGCTATTATCGGTTCCTTGTCGGTCATGGCGCTGATTGTTTATGTCTCGCAGAAAGTAAAGGGAAACGTCACCCTGCTGATTATTGGTGTCATGATCGGTTACGTATCGAATGCGGTGATAGGTGTCTTGAAATTCTTCAGTGTGGAAGAAGATATCCGGGCGTATGTAATCTGGGGATTAGGCAGTTTCTCGCGTGTGTCTGGTAATCAGATGATGTTGTTTGTTACCTTGATGGCCATTCTGCTTCCTTTGTCTTTCCTGCTTATCAAGACATTAAACCTGATGCTGCTGGGCGACGGCTATGCCCGCAACTTAGGACTGAATATCAAGCGGGCCCGCCTGCTGGTAATTGTTTCGGCCGGTGTGTTGACTGCAATTGTAACGGCTTATTGTGGTCCGATTATCTTTTTGGGATTGGCCGTTCCTCATTTGGCAAGAGCCATGTTTCAGACGTCTGATCATCGGACTTTGATGCCTGCTACCTTATTATTGGGTGCAGCTTTGGCTTTAATCTGTAACCTGCTGGCCCGCATGCCTGGTTTTGAAGGGGCTTTGCCGGTTAATTCGGTAACGGCATTGGTGGGCGCCCCTGTCGTGGCTTCCGTCTTGTTTAATAAACGTAAAAATGACTGGAATGAATAAAGAAACGATCCGACTGGATGATTTGTCAATTGGCTATTCCATCAAGAAACATCATACGAAAGAAGTAGCTTCGCATATTCAGGCTCCTATCCGAAGCGGCGAACTGACGTGTCTGTTGGGCGAGAATGGTGTAGGAAAATCGACATTGCTCCGTACGCTTTCTGCCTTTCAGCCGAAGGACATTGTCTGCGTTGATCCCTCCGATCGCAACAACCGGAATTGTTACACTCTCACAGATTTTCTGCAATTGAGCCGGATTATCAGTGTCGTGCTGACCGAACGGTGTGAAATCCGGAATATGACGGTCCGGGATCTGGTAGGAATGGGCCGGAGTCCTTATACGGGTTTCTGGGGACGGTTAAGTCCGAATGACTGGGAAGTGGTAGATCGTTCCATTCGCCTCGTTGGTATTGAAGTGCTTGCCTCGCGTATGGTACATACATTGTCTGACGGTGAGCGGCAGAAAGTCATGATTGCGAAGGCACTTGCCCAGGAAACTCCTATTATCTTTCTGGACGAACCGACAGCTTTCCTGGATTATCCGAGTAAAGTGGAAATCATGCAACTCTTGTATCGCCTGATACAAACGACTGAAAAGACCATCTTCCTTTCTACGCACGACCTCGACTTGGCTTTGGAGATAGCAGACAAAATCTGGCTGATGGAACGGAAACAGGGAATTACTGCCGGTACACCCGAAGATCTGGCTTTGTCGGGCCGGTTGAAATCTTTCTTTTCCGGTCGGGGCGTTGTGTTTGATGATGCCAGCGGCCTTTACCGGATACAGATGCAATATAAGTACCGGATCGGTATCCGGGGCGAAGGCGTTCGTTATTTGATGCTGAGGAAAGCCTTGCAGCGTTGTGGTATCCGGGTGGATAATCCGGCATCGGCTGTTGCTCCGTTTATAGAGGTTGGCTCAGATTCATTTATCCTTCATGCGGAAGAATCCGTGTGTTATGAAACGATCGAAACCCTGTTGCAGGCTGTACGAGAGTTAAGTTTGCCTGAAATCTGATTCCTTTTTTCAGGAAAAATGCATAAGTTTGCATGAAAAACAAAATAGGATAATACGAATGATGAAACGTGTGCTGATATACTTACGGAATCTGATACTTTTCTTTTTCATCTCGTCTATACTGGCTGTCGTACTCTATCGTTTTGTGCCGGTTTATCTGACACCACTGATGGTCATTCGTCTGGTTGAACAGGCCAAGGCCGGTAAAAACCTGAAGCTGGAACATGAATGGGTCCCGATTGAAAAGATTGCCCAGACGTTGCCGCAGGCTGTTGTGGCTTCCGAAGATAATTTGTTTATGGAACATCCCGGATTTGATTTCAAGCAGATCCAGAAGGCTCGTGAAGAAGCCGAACAGGGAAAACGGGTGCGCGGAGCCAGCACCATCAGCCAGCAGACAGCCAAGAATGTTTTTCTATGGCAGGGAAAAACCTATTTCCGGAAAGGACTGGAAGCCTATTTTACTTTATTGATCGAATGGATATGGGGAAAAGAACGGATTATGGAAGTTTACCTCAATTCGATTGAGATGGGTGATGGCATTTATGGCGCCCAAGCTGTGGCAAAGGCGCATTTCAACAAAGAAGCTTATCAGCTGACGAAAGGAGAATCGGCTTTGATCGCGGCCTCTTTACCGAATCCGCGCCGGTTTAATTCGGGGAAACCTTCTCCGTATATGCGTCAGCGGCAGGCCAAGATCATGTCGCTGATGGATAAGATTCTGCCGATTGATATGGGATATAAGGCTCCGCAAAAGACAAAGAGTACAGGTAAAACAAAAAATAGAAAGAAATGGAGAGCTTCAGTTATCAGGATCTCGGAAGAATAGTATATGAAAAGGCGCTGGATATCCAGACCGAGAAGTTCAACGCGCTACTGGCTGCCAAGGCAAAAGGAGTAAAGGGGCGGAACGAACTTCTCTTTTGTGAACACGAGCCGGTTCTTACCATCGGTAAAAGCGGGAAAGACTCGAATCTGCTGATTCCGGAGGCCCGCCTGAAGGCCTTGGGCATTTCGTATTATCATATTAATCGGGGTGGCGATATTACTTACCATGGTCCGGGACAAATTACGGGATATCCGATTTTCGATCTGGAAACCTGGCATATCGGATTGAAGCAATATATTTATCGGTTGGAAGAAACCATCATCCGCTTTCTGGCTTTATATGGCTTGAAAGGTGAAAGGTTGGAGGGCGCAACCGGTGTATGGCTGGATCCGCTGGTTGCAGGAAAGGCCCGGAAGATTTGTGCCATTGGCGTAAAGAGCAGCCGCTTCGTTACGATGCACGGCTTTGCCCTGAACATCAATACTGACCTGAATTATTTCACGTTGATTAATCCGTGCGGATTTACGGATAAAGGGGTGACGTCTCTTGCCCGCGAGTTAGGCGAAAATCAAGATTTTGAAAAGGCAAAAAGACAATTGGCCGCTCTTTTCAGCGAAGTGTTCGGTGAAGTGTGAAATTGTCAGAATGTCAAATCAGCCCTCTTCTGTTTGCGTTATTTGGATGCAAGTACAGCAGTGATCGGAAATATGCGATTTATACGAAATTGAGGTTTGACAAAAGGAAAGCCAATCGCTTTATTGTCTGAATTCTTTTTGGGAAGATTCTGAAACGGGGCTTCAATTCTTGGGTGGTGTCAGCCAAATGGGAGAATTTGAAGTAAATTGTCAGTTGAGAACCGATGGCTTTTCTTGTCATTATTTGGGCTTTTCGGCGGTTCTTTGCATCCTTTTTTCAGGGAAAAAGGATGCAAAGTTGGTTTTATGCCGGGTTTTCTTCCTTTTTCTGCCTACAAAAGTTCAATTTTGTCCTGTATTTTTCTCAATTCCTGCCTACCTTTTTCTCCATTTCTGCCTGGTTTTACCCCGAAAACTCGTGAAAATCGTTCGCAAAACCCTTGTTTTTTGCGGAAATTCCCTGCTGAGAGCCGAAAAAACTTCATGGAGAAAGAATGTGTATGTTACGAATAAAGGCAATATTCTTTCTTTTTGATATAATAAATAAGTTTTAGTATACAATTGAATAGCTTTGTTTGCAGCATATATAGGGATGTTTTTTACATTCTTCAAAAAGAGTTTTTAGATATGTACTTTTTCTCAGACGGGTAAGTATGTATTTATGAAAAATATACTACCTTTATTGCGTTCCTTAGCTACACGCCGATAACGGCTTTGTGAGTGGGGAACAAAGACATATATTGAAAGGCTTTTATTTGACGTCTTGTCTTCTATGTTCCAAACTTCGCAACTTTAGAACTCTACAAGAAGATGAGGCAACGGTAGATGCCTACGGGTTTTGTATAGGTATGGTTTCTGTGTCCGTTGGATGCAGGAACATATGCCACATACAAATCGGCGTGAGCTTTCTTCGTTGCTTATCCTTGTAGAGTAGGCAATGTGAAGGCCTGGAACGTGGGATAAGTAGCAGGTATTGTTCCCACGCTTTTTATTGTTAAAACTTATGGTGTTAAATATGAATAACATAAAAATGGAATATAAATGATATTAACTGCACAACAAAAGCAAGCAATGACAATGATTGAAAAGTTTATTGCTGATAAAGATAGCCAAGTATTTATTTTGAAAGGATATGCAGGTACAGGTAAAACGACATTGATTCGTTGCATTACAGATTATTTATCTACCCAATCTGTACATGTTCAGTTAATGGCTCCGACTGGGCGTGCTGCAAAAATATTACGTTCTAAATTAGAAAATTATGGAGCTTCTACTATTCATAGGTGTATCTATATGTTTTCTCATCTTATAGTAGAAGAGTCTAAAGGAACGCTTAAGTATGTATTTCCCCTTATACATAACAACCTCAAGAGGAATATTTGTATTATTGATGAGGCTTCTATGATTAGTTCCCGTAAATCAGATAATGAACTTTTTCAATTTGGTACAGGAATATTAATAAATGATTTACTTAGTTATGCAAGGTTAAACTTTGGTGGAAAGATAATTTTTGTCGGTGATCCTATGCAGTTGCCTCCAGTAGGTGATAACCGTTCTGTGGCATTAGATGAAACTTATTTTGATAAACTAGAAATGAATGTATATTCTTATGAGCTCACAGACATTGTTCGTCAAGATAAGGATAGTTGTATTTTGTCTAATGCTACAATGCTTCGTGAGTTGATTCGGAAAAAAGAACGAAACTGCCTAGTGTTTGAGAAAAAGGAAAATGAAGTAATGGATATTGGAGCAATGGAAGTTGCGAAGAAATATTGTGAAGAACCAGAACAATCGTCTGCTATAGTTTGTTTCTCAAACCACCAAGCAGCTGATTACAATGCCGCAATTCGTACTATCTTGTTTCCGGGAATAAATCATGTGGCGGTAGGCGATAAATTGATGGTAGTATGTAACAATTATTATAGCGGATGTGAATTGCTGAATGGAGATATTATAACTGTAGTAGAAATATCAAATAGTATTATCTCTCAATCTGCACCTGTTTGGACTGAAAGAAATGGGAGGAAACTAAAAGAAATCATTACCCTTGATTTCAGAGAAATAAGTTTTCAAGCAGAAGATGGCAATATTTATAAACGCTACATTATTGACACATTACTCCAAAATAAGCTGCCTTCACTGACAATTGATGAAATGAAGGCTCTTTATATCAATATGGTAATGCGCATGCGTACGGAGAAAGGATTAACTGATCCTAAATCTGAAGAATTTGTTAAGGCTATAGGTGAAGATCCATTCTACAATGCCCTTCAAGTAAAGTACGGTTATGCTTTTACATGTCATAAATCACAGGGTGGTGAATGGAATACAGTTTATGTAGATTTTTCAAAACGCACAGGGCTTGATGTGGATAGTCTTCGTTGGAAATATACAGCAATAACACGAGCATCTAAGATGTTATGGTGTATTAATCTTCCTGATGTGACACCTATCACAGCTCTTAAAATAACCCCCATCAATAAAACTGCAAAAACAGCTGTTAATGCTTTATCTTTTGATAATATAGAGGATACACCTTTTCATCCTTCATCAATATTACCTTCAGTAAAATGTAAATATTGGTCTGTTATAAAGAATATGGACGGAACTCTATATTCGGTAGAGAACGTTATCTGTAAACCATGGAGAGATATTTATGTAGTAAATACACCAACTGGCATAACAAGAGTTGATGCAATATATAATGGAGCAGGTCTGTTTGCAAAATATGAAACTGATGCCAATGATACAGAACTATTGCATTTCTTCCAAAAAGAAGAGAATATCAAATATAAGATAGACTATCATCCATCTTTTGAGTCATTAAAGGCGTTACATAGTCGCATGATTTCTTTGTGTGATGAATGTGGTATCATTTTAACTAATGTAGTGGAAGAACATTACCAACTCATATATTATATGAAAGCTTCTGGCAACTATGCTGCTATAACTTTTTTCTTTAATGGGAAAGGGTTTATTAACTATGCGGCTCCACTTTCTGATATTGGAGAAGCTGATATAAAATTATCTCATCTCATAGAAAAACTAACATAATAGAAAATTACCAATGTCTGTAAAAGAAGTTACATTATTACGTAAAAACGGAAATTTAAAGGAAGCATACAAAATGGCTATTGATGATCTGAAAGAAGACAGAAATAATCCATGGGCACAAATGTCTCTCTTTTGGGTTCTACGTGATATGTGTCAGCAGCTATTCAATAGAAACGACATAGATAAAGCTAAGATTTGCTTGAAAGAGATGTCTTTATTGCTTCCTACGATGATGGATGATAGTGGTGCAGGAGAAAAAGCTTATACCAATTTATATAAACAACTACAACCTAACGCTGATGCTATTTCAAAAGTATCCGAACTATCAAAGAATGATCCTTCAAGGGCATATGTTCAGGCAAAGAATTATATTGATTCTCCAAATAAAATAGATTCAGCTTTACATGAAGATTTAGGCTGGATAATTTATCGTTATATCAAGGCTGAAGTTTCAAATTTAACATCGTTGGAAGTAAGAATGTTGTTAAAAGATTATATGTATCTTAAGAATGAACGCCCTTCAGTGCTTCATTCTCAAATGTTGAACTTTGCCTTGAATTTTTCAAAGGAACATTCAGATTTTAGTTTTTACCGTTTTTTCTTGCTTTGGGGGCCAGAAAATTTACGTTATGAAGATTTGGACAAAAGTTACTACAATGGTAGTGAAATTCCATCACTTATCTCTCGTATATGTCGCCAGATTGTAAACAGTGGTGAGGATATTGATGTTGAGAAGTTGTACGAAAAGATAAACCTTCCAAAATCAGAAACACTTGACTTGTTGCGTGAACCACAGTTTTGGAAGATTGTGAATCTTCATAAAGAAGGTAAAACACATGAGATGTTTGAAGCATTTGCTGCTTATAATAAAAGAAATGCAGTTTATGGTGCTTCTTATTGGCATTCTGAAGTGTTGAGAATTGCAGAGCGTTATATGAATGGTCAAGATGCATGGAGATTTATTTACTTTTTTAGAGATTGGGGGTATGAAAATCTCATGGATTCTGATTGGAAAGAAAAAACAGATAATAATGGTAATACGTATAAACCTTTGGTTATTAAAGCTGCAAAGAAGTGCTATGAATATCTCAAAGAATTACACCCAAAAGATGCAGAACTAGTATCTTGGTTAGATTCATTGTATAATGTTCTCATTGAACGTACTAAAAAAGATGAATGGATATTGAGGCAGCGTGCAATTATATATACATGGCAGCAGCGATATGACCTTGCTATCAAAGTATATAAATCCCTTTTACTTGAGATGAGTGAAAAATATTATGTATGGAGTGAATTGGCAGATTGCATACAAGATAATAATGAATTAAAAATAGCTTTATTATCTGAGGCTCTACTCAAAGAACGAAATGAAGATTTTCTTGGCCCTATCCGCTTGACTTTAGCCTATTTACTTATAAAGGAAGGGCTAATGTCTGAAGCCTTATGTGAATTGAATACATATAAGAAATTTCATGAAAACACTTCTCTAAAATACAAAGAATACATTAAACAAGTCGACATCTCTGCAATTCCCCTCAACAATAATAAATTATTGTATAATAAATATGCTACTATTGCTGAAGAATTTGTCTTTTCAGAAATTGAGCCAATAGACGTTACGTTGGTTGATAGATGGGAAAAAGATGGAAAAACTTATTGCACTTTAACAAATGGTGTAGAGATTATATTTCAAGTAAATGTAAAACGGTTTCCTTTTTTGAAGAATGCGATGTTTGGTTCTGTTTTTAGAGTTAAGTGTCATATGGAGAAAAAAGAGATGCAAATCCAGACAGATTTCTCATCTTGGAATAAAACAAAGATAATGGGAATTAAATATATACCTCTTTGCATGCATAGTATTGAAACAAAGCTATGGATGGGGCTTCCTGAGAAGTTTGGATATGTAGAATATTTGAATGAAGAAAAGAAAATTCTACATATTGTATCACAAGATTCTGAGCAAATATTTCAAGCATTTAAAGAAAAATGGGGTACTATTTCAAAAGGAGATTTTGTCAGATTTAGGGAATACACAACTATAAAAATGAATGAAAAGAAAGTTGTCATTACTAATATAGAAAAAGTAGATAAGAAAACTGCTTTGCCGAACTTTAATACTGCTATTGTGGTCGTTGATGATTTAAACAAGCAAAAAAAATTGTTTCATTACACTTTCGGTCAAGGAAAAGTTGGCGGTATTGTATTCTTTAATGACACGAATCTTCGTCCCGAAGTTGGACAATGCTTAAAAATATTCTTTTGTGTAACAAAAGACAGGAGAGGTGAAAAAAAAACTATTGTACTTAATATCGAAGAAACTACGGAAATAAACACTAATGCAATTAGGACTATTAAAGGTCACTTAGAATTAAAATATAAAAATGGTTCTTGGGATGATTCTCCTGATTTTGCATTCATTGGTGATTACTACGTTCATCATTCTGTGCTTTGTAAGTATAAAATCACGAAAGACTGCTATGTTACAGCCGATGTTATATATGCTGGACAGGGTAAATGGAAAGTTATTAAGATACACCAATAGAATTGGGGCGCAAAATACAAGGTATGGTAAGCTTTTGTTGGCGTTTTTTGTATTTTTGATAGGTTAAGTTGGAATTTTCAACTTGTTCTCCCAAAGATTTTTGTAATTTTGCCATACGAAACTCCAAACAGAAACTTATGGCGGAAGAATTAATGATCAACAAGCAGGCTGGGAAAGCTGAAAAATACCAGGAGTTGATGCCTCAATTGGAAGCTCTGGTAAAAAACGAAGGTGATGTAATAGCCAATATGGCCAATATCTCAGCAGCATTATGGCAGACTTTTCATTTCTTTTGGGTTGGTTTTTATCGTGTAGTGGAAGGGGAACTGGTTTTAGGTCCATTTCAAGGTCCAATCGCTTGTACGCGTATCCGGTTGGGCCGGGGTGTTTGTGGTACTGCCTGGAAAGAAGGCAAGACACTTGTCGTGCCGGATGTGGATCAGTTTCCGGGACATATTGCTTGTAATTCGGCCTCTCGTTCGGAGATCGTGGTGCCTGTTCGGGATAAAAAGGATGAGGTTGTAGCTGTATTAGACATTGATAGTGATCGGTTGAATTGTTTTGATGAAACCGATGTTGTATTTTTAGAGAGAGTGGTTTTGTTTTTGTTCAATTAGACGGAATTTATAGTACAAAAGTCAGATTCATAGGGGGTAGTTATGTTTTATTAATAAGATAAGTTTCTGTTCTCTTTATGAAATGATCTACTTTTGCGCACAATTATAATTTGCGTAGGAAGATAAATACGATGGTTAAAATAGTACGATTAACTTACTTGCTGCTATTCCTTTTGGTGATGGGTGGCTTGAGTAATACGTTATCAAGTCAGACGGTAACTTCTGTCTCGGGTATTGTGAAAGATTCAATTACCGGAGAACCGTTGTCGTATGTGTCGGTATTGTTTAAGAATTCGACAATAGGAGCCATGACGGATGATAACGGGGCTTTTTCGTTGCAGAACGATAAAGGTTATACCACATTGGTGATCTCATCGATGGGATATACAGAAAAGGAAATCAAGTTGAAGAGCGGAAAGAACAATGCCGGCCTGGCAATCATGTTGCGTCCTACTTCATACGAGCTGACGGAAGTGGTTGTAAAGCCGAAGCGGGAGAAGTATTCTCGGAAAAACAATCCGGCAGTCGAGCTGATCAAGAACGTGATAGAGCATAAGGACGATAACCGGATTGAATCCAAAGAAGAATATCAGGTAGAAAGCTATGAGAAATTGAGTCTTGCCCTGGATAATTTCAGCCCGAACCTGGACAGTAAACTGGGAAAGAAGTTCAGTTTTATCAAGAATTATCTGGATACATCGGAGTTTAACGGGAAGCCTATTCTGACACTTTCGGTTCGTGAAACACTGGCCGACCGGTATTATCGGAAGAAGCCGAAGACGGAAAAGATAATCATCAAAGGAAAACACATGCAAGGTGTGGATAAGACTTTGGATGAAGGAGGTATCAGTGCCAACTTGGAAGAAATTTTCCAGGGCATCAATATCTTCGATAATAATATCAATATCCTGTTGAACCGTTTTGTCAGTCCGTTGTCTTCTACGCTGGCTGTATCTTATTATAAGTATTATATCATGGATACAGTCGATGTGAGTGGAGTCAAGTGTGTGGATTTGGCTTTTGTTCCGGTGAATAGTGAAAGTTATGGATTTACGGGTCGTTTGTATGTAACGCTCGACGGAAACTATGCTTTGAAGAAGTTTACGCTGAATGTCCCCTCACATATCAACCTGAACTTTGTGGATAAGCTTCGGATTGATCAGGAATTCAAACAGATGCCTGACAGTACCTGGGTATTGGATACGGAAAATACCTTTATTAACTTCTATATTGTCGAGGGAACGCAGCAGTTCTATGCGCATCAGTTGAGGAGTTATGACAAGTATTCGTTTGAAGTGGCCAACCGGGATTCTATCTTTGGACTGTTAGGAGAGAACCATTTTGCTCCACAGGCCAATACGCAGCCTGATTCGTTCTGGGTAAATCACCGTCATATTCCTTTGAAGGAGAAGGAGAGTGCCTTGGATGAGCTGTTGGCTCAAATGCGAAAGGTGCCTGTGTTTAATGTGATTATCAAGACGGCCGAGATCCTTATTTCCGGTTATATACAGACCGGAAAGGACCGGAATACCAGCAAATTTGATTTTGGTCCGATGAATACGACTATCAGTGCCAATGAATTGGAAGGCATGCGTTTCCGTGTTGGTGGTATGACAACGGCCAACCTGAGTGACCGTTGGTTTGCTGATGGATATTTGGCCTATGGTATAAACGACCGAAAGCTGAAATACAATGCGACCTTGACGCACAGTTTTAACCGTAAAGAATATCATCCGGGTGAATTTCCGCGGAATAATTTGTCGTTGATTCATGAATATGATGTCTATACGCCGGGTCAGGACTTCCTGTTTACGAGTAAGGATAATATGTTCGTCGCTATCAAGGTCGGAACACCGGTTACACACATGCAGTATATCCGGAAGACTATGTTGCAGTACGAAAAAGAATGGTTGAATAATCTGAGTATGTTAGGTTGGGTGCGGCATGAAAACAACGAAGCTGCCGGAACATTAAGTTACGACCTGATGAATACGGATGGTTCGCTGACGCATATTCGGGATTTCAACAAGACGGAATTGGGCTTGCAACTTCGTTTTGCTCCGGGCGAGCGCGCCTACAACGGACGTGCCGGTCGGGAATCCGTCTTCAACCTGTCGAAAGATGCACCGGTATTTAAAGTCTCTCATCAGTTTGGCTTTAAGGGATTGGGTGGCGATTACCAGTACAATCATACAGAAGTAAGTGCCGAAAAGCGTATCTGGCTGTCATCTTTCGGTCATATCGATGCGAAAGTAAAAGCCGGCAAGGTATGGGATAAAGTTCCTTTCCCCTTGTTGATTCTGCCCAATACCAACCAGTCACTGACGATTCAGCCGGAAGCCTTCAATATGATGAATGCGATGGAGTTTGTTACCGACCAGTATGTTTCCTGGTATGTGACATATTACCTGAAAGGTTGGATCTTGAACCGCATACCGGGTATAAAATGGTTGAAGCTTCGTGAAGTCGTTTCCTTCAGTGGTATTTACGGAAACTTGACTGATAAGAATAATCCGGCACTGACACCGGGTTTGTTCCAGCTGCCGGATGGAACCATGCCGATGGGTAATCAGCCTTATATGGAAGCCAGTATCGGTCTGGAAAATATCCTGAAGATCTTGCGAATCGATTATTATCGCCGATTAACGTATCTGGATAATCCGGGAATCAAGAAAGGTGGTATTCGTATAGCGCTGCGCTTCTCGTTCTAAAAATACAATAAGGATGACTCAAGAAACAAAGAATACAAATAAAACATTTCAACATACTCCTAACGTGTGGGCCTTGCTCCCGTTAGGAGTATTTCTGCTTTCTTACCTGGTGGTTTCTTGCATAGCCGGAGATTTCTACAAGATGCCGATTACGGTTTCGTTTGTCTTGTCGTCGGTCGTGGCGATAGCCATTTCAAAAGGAGGAAAGCTGAATAGCCGGATTGAGCAATTCTGTAAAGGAGCGGCCAACAGCAACATCATGTTGTTGGTA
>ERZ780141.1051-NODE-1051-length-17556-cov-2.384321_pt1 | contig 17556 bp, 14 predicted proteins | sample MGYA00433080_ERZ780141 | MGnify/ENA primary metagenome ERZ780141 (study PRJEB29588, sample SAMEA2154047) | human gut metagenome | biome: human gut; feature: human-associated habitat; material: faeces | place: Denmark | collected 2008/2010 ... | reverse complement strand
AGGGGGTCTTCTTCATTTAAGACGCCAACGCTTTCTTCCAAAGCAAGTAAGCAGCCTTATAAGCCTCAGTATCTTCCACTGGGGCTTCTGTAGCGATATGCTTTAATGTCTTGAAAGCATCGTCGGAATCCTTGTATATTCCGGCACCGATACCAGCACCGTATGCTGCTCCTACACTGCCGTCTGTCTCATAAAGCTCTATAGTGGCACCTGTCACAGCGGCAAGAGTGCGACGGAACAATGGTGAGAGGAAGAGATTGGCATGACCTGCCTTGATGGTCTTTATCTCCATACCCATATTCTGCATTATCTCAATACCGTAAGCGAAGGAGAATGCTATACCTTCCTGAGCGGCACGGATGATGTGTGCCTTCTTGTGGATATTGAAATTGATGCCGTGGATGGAAGCACCAGGATTCTCATTCTGGAGCACACGCTCCGCACCATTACCGAAAGGAATGATGCTAAGTCCATCTGCGCCTACAGGAACGCTCTCTGCCAAGTCATTCATCTCTGCGTAAGAGATACCTTCTGGAGCGATAGTACGCTTCACCCAAGCATTCAATATGCCTGTGCCATTGATGCAGAGAAGCACTCCTAAGCGTGTGTCAGGCTGATTATGGTTGACGTGGGCAAAAGTGTTCACGCGGCTCTTAGGATCATAATTCACCTCACCGTTCACGCCATATACCACTCCCGATGTTCCTGCCGTAGAAGCAATCTCTCCCGGATTGAACACATTGAGCGACAAAGCATTATTAGGCTGGTCTCCGGCGCGATAGGTTACAGGAATTCCCTCTTTCAGGCCCAATTCTTTGGCAGCCCATGCATTTACACGCCCCTGCTCGCCAAAAGTCGGTTTGATATCAGCTATCAGCGAACGGTCGAATCCATAATAATCCATCAGGAAGCCCGCGACATCATTTGCCTGAAAATCCCAGAACATCCCTTCGGACAAACCGGACACCGTGGTACAAATATCCCCCGTCAGTTTCATAGCGATATAATCGCCGGGCAGCATTATTTTATAAATACGTTCGTATACAGCAGGCTCATTCTCTTTAATCCATGCCAGTTTGGAAGCGGTAAAATTCCCCGGAGAGTTCAGCAGATGAGAAAGACATTGCGTTTCCCCCAATGCCTCAAACGCTTTCTGCCCGTATGGAACCGCCCGTGAGTCACACCATATAATAGCCGGACGTAATACATTTTGCCCTTTATCCACACAAACCAGTCCGTGCATCTGATAAGAGATACCGATAGCGGCAATTCCATCCGGACCGATCCCACTCCCGGCCATGACAGCCTGAGTTGACAATTTCAGATTTTCCCACCAATTTTGCGGATCCTGCTCAGCCCATCCGGGGCGGGCAGCCATAATAGCAGCCTCTGTTTTAGGGAAGAATGCAGAAGAAACACACTTTCCGGTCTCTGCATTTACCAAACTCGCCTTTACCGACGAACTGCCAATATCATAACCTAATAGGTACATTTAAATTGAAAATTAAGAATTTAAAAATAATAGTCTCTGTCCCGATGCATCAGCATTATCCTTCCAAGGAAAGGCCGGTGAAGAATCCCAAAGCATGTACCGATTCCCCGAAACGACCAGGCGGAGTATTCTCACAGCAATCACAACAAGGCTAAAGTTATCTGTCTGTTATCACTTCGTTCCCGACTTATTATATATTGAACGGTCGAACTTATAGAAGCGTGCCGCCCTGTGGCATACACCTACCTGTTTTTCTTCCAAAGGTACTACATATGGCATCAACGCTATCTTCTTATGGAAGTTCCTTACGTCAAACACCTTATCATAAATCAACTGATAGACAGTCCGCAGCTGGGCTGCCGTAAACTTCCGGGGAAGCAAGTCGAACATTGCGGAAGGAGCATATTCCACATAATGGCGTATATGCACCAATGCATCCTGCAAAATCTGGAAATGGTCGAACGCCAGGCTTTTCACCTCCGTCACAGGTGTCCAGCAAGCATCGTATTTATCAGACAGCTGTTCGAACCGTCTGTCAATCTTCACCAGTGTCAGGTAAGCGATAGTCACAATGCGGTCTATTTTCTTCTCGTCCAAACGATGAAAACGTTCCAGCCACAGCACATCCTTAGGGTTACGGGTACGGTCTTTCGATCCATACGCCTTAAACTGGGTAAGCTTAACATTCTTCAGGCCCGTCAACTCATTCAACACCCGCTTGGCCGCCTCATCCAGATCCTCATCGTCATAGATAAGGCTGCCCGGCAACTTCATGTTATTATATCCGTCCTCGGACTGTTTCCCCACCTGCCTTACCAACAGGACACGGAACTGCTCTCCATCAAACCCAATCAGCACACAGTCCACAGATACATGTAAATTAATCGTCTGGTTTATTTCCGACATAGTAATATGGCTTTTATCATTTCCGGCAGCAAAGATAAATACTATTTTTCGAATTACACAAAACAATATATTTATTTTTATTATGTTCCAAAACACTATTTTTCAATATAATAAATATCATCCATCATACAATATCACATCTTAATCTTATCATATACACTACAATATATAATGTACAGGAGTTGTCCCGTCTTCTTTTTTCCCTTTTTCCAAAGGACTTTTATTCCATTCAATCCCCTATTTCAGACACTTGGTTAAGGAAAAGCAATCTTTACGCCAAAAAATTAATAGAATAAAGTTGTTTATTCACAATAATTTTCTTTACTTTTGCCCATTAAAATCTAAAGATTACTCTATGAGAAAGAAAATTTTGGTCTTGGACGACAAAATAGCAATTGCAAAAGTCCTTTCAATCTATCTGGCCAGTGATTATGATTGTATTTGGTTACCGAATGGCATCGAAGGGGTAAAATGGCTTCAGGAAGGTAACATACCAGATTTGATTATATCAGATATCCGTATGCCCGAAATGCGTGGAGACGAGTTTCTGGAATGGATAAAATCCAATCAGTTATTCAAACACATTCCGGTGGTTATGCTAAGCAGCGAAGACAGTACCACAGAACGCATCCGCCTGTTACAAGAAGGCGCGGAAGACTATATTGTCAAACCTTTCAATCCCATGGAGTTAAAAGTAAGAATTAAGAAAATCATTGAGTAAATCAGCATGACCTTTCTGCTTTATATAGGAAAGAACAAGGATTTTTTGCGCAAATTCAGCAAGCTCGAAAATGTCCAGATGATTTATGCCCAAAACTACCAGGATGCCATTACAATTTGTATCAGACTGAAAGTACGTGAGAACATCATTGTCCTTCACGAACAAGGGGAGATGAACGGAGATATTGAACAGATCGGTGCTTTCAGGAAAAAGTTCTATCAGGCATATGTCGTACTCATTACGGACAGGCTGACTCCCGAAGCCAGCAAAGTCTATCTGAACAGCGGAATAAACGATACCGTCAGTTTGAACATCACCACCGCCAGTTAAGGCAGAAAATAGACATCATCAATAAACGGCAGGAACTGCTATATGCACATAACCGGAAGAAAAAAGACGTGAGGCATTTTATCCTTCCCCAATGGAAGCGCTGCTTCGATATCCTTTTCTCCGGTGCAGCGTTAGTCTTCCTGTCCCCAGTCTTTCTGCTGATTGCCATAGCCATACGTATGGAAAGCAAAGGACCTGTTATTTACAAATCCAAACGGGTAGGAACGAATTATACCATTTTTAATTTCCTGAAATTCCGTTCCATGTATACGGACGCCGATAAAAAGCTGAAAGACCTTGCCGGTCAGAACCAGTACCAGCCGGAAGGCACTCCGGAGATTGCCAAAGATTTCTCGATGGAAGAATTAGGAGGACTGATGTTTGGAGATGACGGTGTTATAGATAATGGCGGAATGCTGGTTTCCGATGACTTCATCATTCCGGAAGAAGAGTTTATTTCCAGACAAAACGCACTGGATGAAAGTCCTTTCATAAAAATAGAAAAAGACCCGCGGGTTACCAAGGTAGGACGCGTTTTACGAAAATACAGCCTGGATGAGTTACCTCAACTGGTCAACATCTTGAAAGGCGACATGTCTGTGGTGGGGAACCGTCCTCTTCCACTCTATGAAGCCGAACGTCTGACAAACGATGAAAGTATCGAACGCTTCATGGCGCCTGCCGGGCTGACCGGCTTGTGGCAGGTGGAAAAACGGGGGGATGCCGGAAAATTATCCGCTAAAGAACGCAAAGAATTAGATTTGAAATACGGTAGAGAATTCTCCTTTTTCCTGGATATGAAAATCCTGTTCAAGACTTTGACAGCTTTTGTCCAAAAAGGAGATGTTTAAATAATTTGTTTTAGGAATAAAAAGGGGATTTATTATATGGGTAAAGTATGTCTTTTTGTCATCTGTATGTATTGTTCTATCCACCATTTAAGCGCACAACAGGAAGAGCAGCAAACACAACCGGTACAACAACCTCTTGTGACACAGGATGATATATTGGGGAATATGAATGTGGATTATGCAAAGATAAAGCTGCCTCCGTTAAGTGTCCTTTATGAGAATGCACGCAGCACTCCAAGCTTACAGATTTTAGAGAAAGAGAAACTGTTACAGAAAAAGTTACTATCGAAAGAGAAAAGGAACTGGCTGGGGTTTATCCAAGCCGGCGGAAGTGCTTCTTACGGTATAGCAGACAATGTGGCCAGCAATACGGATGTCAACACCCCACTTATTTACAGGTATGTAGGCACAGAACAGACTTCGTGGAATGTGGGAGGCGGCATCAGTATTCCTTTTGAAAAGCTGTTCGACCTCCGGGGAGGAATCAAGCGCCAGCGAATCCAGGTGGATATTGCCGAGTTAAGAAAACAGGAAGCATACGAAACCCTTAAAATACAAATAGCTCATTTATATGTCCAAATTTTATCCAATATAGAAACATTGCAAAGATCAGCTGAAAATATAGCTTTATATAAAGGTGCATCGGCTGTTGCAGAACAGGAATATAGAAACAGACGTACCTCTATTCATGATGTGGCCAAGACTAAAGAACAGGAATTTGCCGCTAATCAAGACTTTGCCTTACTACGCTCTACTATTAACGACCAGCTGCTGACCCTCGAAATAATCTCCCACACCCCCATCCTGACCATACAAGGAGAAAAGGACGTTCAAGAAACAACGATACAGGAACAGGAAGAAAACAAGAGGCAAAGTAAGAAAAAAGACAAAAAGGAATAAGAAACATGGAATTATTTAAATACATAGTCAAGTTTATCTACCGCATCCGTTGGTGGATGGTTATATTTCCATGTATAGCCGGTATCATAGCATGGTTTCTTACCAGAAATCTGGAAAAAACGTATGATGTGAAAACCACCATCTTTACAGGAATCATCTCCGGATACAACGTAGATGCCACCGATACCCGAAACGCCACCGTGCACATGAGTAATTTAATGAATATCATTACAACGGAACGCACACTGAAAATAGTATCTCTGAAACTGCTTGCCCGCTGTCTGGTCTATGGAGATGCCGAAAGAAATACCAGTTATATTTCAGCCATACATTACCAGCAGCTGGTTTCCGGCATTCCACGAGAGTTACAGGCATTGATAGACAAGCAAAACGAAGAGAAGACCTATCATAATCTGGTAGCTTTTGAACGCCCGTCCGTCAATAATTTCATCTACCAACTACTCAATTATACCCACCCTTATTTCAGCGTACCTCTACTCTCACAACATATAAAAGTAGCCAGGTTGGGAAACAGTGATATGATCGAGATTGCTTATAGTGCCAACGATCCGGGAATAGCTTATAACACACTTGAGATTCTGAATGAAGAGTTTGTCAAACAATACCATGAACTACGCTATGGAGAAACAAACAATGTGATCAAGTTCTTTCAAGAAGAACTGGCCAGATTGGGCAAAATGCTGACTGCCGCCGAGGATTCTTTAATCGAGTACAATATAGAAAACCGCATCATCAACTACGGAGAACAAACCAAACAGGTGGCAAGCATGGACGCCGCTTACCGGATGATGGACAATGATTTGCTTGTCAATTACTCCACCAGTAAGGCGTTGATCGATTTCTATGAATATAAATTAGGTGATGTGGCCAAATTGATCCGTACCAACAATGAGTTTATGGACAAACTTCATCAAATGTCCCAATTGAACACCCAGATCTCAACCATGGAAATCACTCCGGACGAAAAGAACCGGAAAAAGCTGGAAGAACAAAAAAACATGTTAAGTAACGCCGAACAAAACATCAACGATCTCGCCCTGAAACTAAGTGCCGAAGCCGCAAGTACAAACAATGTATCTTATGAGACACTCATCAGCCAGTGGCTTGACCAAATAGTCCTTGCCGAAAAGACTAAAGCCCAAATGGAAGCACGAGATATAATGAGAGAGAATTTAAATGAAGATTTCCTTTATTTCTCCCCCATCGGCGCTACCCTGGGCCGGAAAGAAAGGCATATCGGCTTTGTGGAAAGCAACTATATGTCTACCATGGGAGCCTTGAATGCAGCCATCTTGCGACAAAAGAACCTGGAAATGACCTCGGCTTCATTAAAAATCATGAATCCGCCCCTGTTTCCACTGACCTCCTCCCCCACCAATGCACGCATGATTATACTTGCATCCATACTGGGTACTTTACTTTTCATCATTGGTTATTTTCTGATTATCGAAATACTGGACCGTACCCTCAGAGACAAAATACGTACAGAACGAATCACCGGAGGAACAGTTATCGGCGCATATCCTAGAGAAAGCAAGTTAAGATACAGACGTTATAATAAAGCCATAAACAAGATGGCCGTCAGGCAACTCAGCACCGCTTTACTGCCTCATCTAAATACACAGGAACAGCGGGTCATCAATCTGTTAAGTACAGAAGAGAAAGACGGAAAGACCCATGTCGCCCGCCTGATAGAGGAATATTGGAGCAGCATCGGCCTAAACGTCCGCCGCATTACATACGATGAAGATTTTCTAAGCGAAGACAGCCAATATGTACAGGCAAACAATTTGAAAGAACTATGTCCCGATCTGGAAAAGGATGAAATACTTCTAATCGAACACCCGGTCCTGAAAAGCAATCCTCTGCCTCCGGCTTTGTTAAATGAAGCATCCATCAATCTGCTGGTTGTCCGTGCCAACCGTACTTGGAAAAATACGGATCAGGCACTGTATGAGCATTTGTTACAAGTTAAACAAAAAGAAGTACCCCTCCTTTTCTATCTGACACAAGCAGACAGAAATACAGTGGAAGACTTTACAGGACAATTACCTCCTTACACGAACTTTAAGAATATGGAATACAGGCTGTTCCAACTCGGACTGACCGCCATTGAATACAAAGGAAAATAGATAATGATAGCAAAAGAAATAAATATAACCCATACAGGTCAAATTCTGGCCAGCTTCATTATCGGACTGTGCTTATGCCTATGGACAGCCCTCAACATGAAGCCCTCCATAGGAGTTGCAATAGGGTTCATACCTTTTGCCACGCTTTTTATCTTCATATGCATAAACAGACCCGTCATTCTGCTGGCCATCACCTTTATGCTGAATTACCTGATAATGGGAATTAACAGATATCATTCCATCCCTATTGCCATTACCAATATCTTTGATTTGCTCTACGGCATCATGTTGGCCCTTATTCTTCTGAAACAGTTGCAAAGCAATCATCATTTCAGGAAAATACTAAACGTCTATACCTGCATCACATTGGTCTGGCTGCTATATTGTATCATCAACATAGGTAATGGTATAACCGGTGAATTTTACATGGAAGCATGGCTTCGTATTTTAAGACCCTGGGCCTTATACCCTATTCTGACCTGTATTATTCTATCCATACACTGCAATCGCTACACTTTTATCCATTATTTTTTAATACTATGGGGTATCATGACCCTACTGGCTGCCGCAAAAGGATATTGGCAAAAGAACAAAGGTTTTGACAGTACCGAGCTAAGCTGGTTGTGGGCCTACGGAGCACGTACCCATTTTATCCATTCCGGCATCCGCTATTTCTCATTTTTCACTGACGCGGGTCTTTTCGGTGCCAGTATGGGATTATCCTGCACTGTTTTCACGCTTACTTTTTTCTATACAAAGAACCTATTTCTCAGACTCTTCTATTTAATAGTGGGTATGGCAGGGTTTTATGGTCTGTTAATATCGGGAACCCGATCGGCCATAGCAGTACCCATTGCAGGGCTGGGGCTCTTTCTGTTCCTGTCTAAAAGTTGGAAAATAGGCATCATCTCCTTTATCCTGCTTGCCGGAGGGATAGGAATGCTGAAATACACCAAGATCGGAGAGAACAATAAGTTGATCCGTCGTATGCGTACTGTCTTTGACACAGAGGATCAATCGATGATGGCTCGTTTCGAGAACCAGAAAGCACTGAATGCCTACATGGATGAAATGCCCTTCGGCATAGGCATGGGAGCCATAGACGGGGTAGTTCCTCCCCATAACAAATATTATTTCGTTTCCATCTGTCCTTCAGACTCCAGTCTGGTAGATGTATGGAAACAGATGGGAATAGTGGGACTGTGTGTGTTTTTGGGTATGCATGCCATTCTATTTATATCGGGCTCCTACATCCTTTTATTCAAAATCCGAAATCCGGAAATCCGGGGACCGCTGACAGGTATGTTATGCGGTTGTGCAGGCATACTGGTAGCTTCTTACGCCAATATGGTTTATTTCCAGTTTCCTAACGGAATCTTGATTTATTCTTGTTTCACCTTTGTTTTTTTAGGACCTTATTTAGATAAACAATACTCAGAAATACATGGACTACCAGCAGCCTGACCTATCCGTCATCACCGTGAACTATAACGGTTTTCACGACCCCTGCGAATTCATTGCCTCGTGGGCAGCCACTGTATTCTCTGTCAGTTATGAAATGATAGTCATTGACAATGGTTCCACTGCCAATGAAGCCGCCTTGCTACAAAAAACATATCCTTTTATCCAAGCCGTACGCAGTGAGCGGAACTTAGGATTCGCCGGAGGTAACAATCTGGGTATAAACCTTGCAAAAGGAAAATACCTGTTCTTGCTGAACAATGATGTTTGTATGGTCAAAGATGCCATACCCTTGTTGATAAAACGCCTTCTGTCCTCCGACAAGATAGCAGGTGTCTCCCCGTTAATCCGGGATTATGCAGAACCGCACGCCATACAATTTGCAGGATACACCCAACTTTCGCCCATTACCTTAAGAAACAGAGCCATAGGCAAAGGGAAAATAAATAAAGACCACTACCCCGCCCAAAAAACGCCTTATCTGCATGGTGCCGCCATGTTACTGAAAAAAACAATAATAGACAAGCTTAGCCTGATGCCCGAAGAATATTTTCTATATTATGAGGAACTGGACTGGTGCACCTATATCAATAGGGAAGGCTACGAACTATGGTACGATCCCGCTTGCGAAATATGGCACAAGGACAGCAGCTCCACCGGAAAAGAAAGTCCGTTGAAATACTATTACCTGAGCAGAAACAGATTACTATATGCCTACCGCAATCTCTTTGACTGGAAACTTCCGGTTTCCATCTTATACCAGACAATGATTGTATGTCCCAAAAACATACTGACCGCCTTGGAAAAAGGAAAGAAAGCCATAGCCAAAGCACATTGGGAGGGAACAAAAGCATTTTTCAAACTTAGAAACAAAGACAAACAGCCATGATATTTCTAGCATACATAGAACTACTACTTTTCGCGATATGTGCCTTTACTGTTTTTTACCTGCTGGTATACGCCATAGCGGCAACAGGCAACCGCACCGACAAATATTCCGAATCAAGAGTAAAACACCGTTTCGCCATTCTGATACCGGCCTATCAGGACGATGACTACATACCCTATACCGTCAAATCATTTCTGCAACAAGAATATCCTATAGACTGCTATGACATTATCGTCATTTCAGACCACCTGAAGCCGGAAACAAACAAACAGCTGGCACAATATCCCATCACCCTGTTGCAAGCCAGATTCAAGAAAAGTTCAAAAATGAAATCTGTCAAAGCTGCCATGTCACAATTACAAGAAGGACAATACGATATCGTTTTAATCATGAATGCGGACAATGTAGTGGACACCAACTTTCTTGAAGTTGTCAACAATACGTATGCCAGCGGCTCCAATGCCATCCAAACCCATCGCATCTATCAGGAAAGACCCAGCAATGTCAGCATATTGAATGCCATCACCGACGAGATAAACAATTCCATTCTTCGTGCGGGGCATGTCAATTTGGGACTTTCAGCTTCGCTGAACGGCTCCGGAACCGCAATAGACTTCACTTGGTTCAAAGAAAACATCCGTCATTTAAAAGACGATGACGATGAAAAAGTCATCGAATCCTTGCTGCTCCGCGAACGGATATATGTGGAATATTTAAATAATACCCATGTATATGCCTTGAAGAATAGTGGAAAGAAAAAATTCTATACCCAACATAGCACTTGGATTAAAACCCAATATTATTCCCTGTTCACCAATATCGGTAATCTGCCCGGCGCCATTTTAAGTGGAAAATTTGATTATGCCGACCGTATTCTGCAATGGTTCATTTTCCCTCGCACCATCCTGCTAGGTATCCTCCTCCTGTTCAGTTTCCTGTCCGTATACTTCCACTGGAGCGCCTGCCTAAAATGGTGGGGATTATTACTCACTTTCTTATTGACTATGGCAATAGCCACTCCAAACTACTTGGTGGACAGCAAATTCAACAAAGCCATGAAAGCTATCCCCTTTCTGGCGGCAGGCATGATATTCAATATGCTTTTAAGAAAGAAAAAATAAAAGCCCCATGCTATCGGAAATTATACATATCATGGAATATACGCTATATATCTACCTTTCCGTCAGTGTGGGGTATATAGTCCTGTTTTCTGCCGCCTCTCATTTCTTCAAACAAAAGAAATATCCCGCGACTACTGTCCGGCAACGTTTTATCATCCTTGTTCCCGCCTATAAAGAGGATGCGGTCATTCACGCCTGCGTCACTTCCGTTCTGCGCCAAACTTATCCGGCAGAGCTTTACGACCTGATAGTCATATCCGACCACATGCGTCCCGAAACCAATGCCTCACTGCGCAAAGAACGCATCGGCTTGATAGAACTGCATGAAAAGGAAAGTTCCAAGGCAAAAGCCCTGCGCATTGCAGCAGAGACCATCACAGACCAGCCATACGATTATGTCCTCATACTGGATGCCGATAATCTGATCTCACCCTGTTATCTTCAAGAACTGAATAAGGCAGTTTCACAGGGTATAAAAGCCATACAGACACACCGCAAAGCCAAAAATATGAATACAGACATAGCCCTATTGGATGCCGCCATCGAAGAGATGAACAATTCCATCTTCCGCAAGGGACACATCCGGCTGGGATTTTCATCTGCCCTTACCGGCTCCGGAATGGCTTTCGATTTCCGATGGTTTGTCCGGAACATCATCCATACCCATAGTACGGGCGAAGACAAAGAACTGGAAGAACTCCTGCTCCGTCAAGGCATTCACATTGAATATATAGACACCCTAGAAACATTGGACGAAAAAGTCCGGCAACCGGATGCCTTGCGTAACCAGCGCCGCCGCTGGATAGCCACCCAGCTTTTCCTTGCATTAAAAATGGGACGTAACCTCCCCACAGCCTTACTGAACGGAAACGGAGATTATCTGCTGAAAACCCTCCAAGCCTTTATCGCCCCCCGCAGCATTCTGTTGGCGCTCATCGGATTCTTTTCATGTGTTCTCTGCATTTTCTCTCCAACTTCTTCCATAAAGTGGTGGATTTTGCTTATCTTGCTGAACGGTGCGTTATACCTGGCCATTCCGTCCAATATGAGATATAAATACATGAGCAGAATCCTCAGGCAGACACCTTATTTTGTAATCATTATGCTTCTCAACTTGTTTCACTTGAAAGGAATGGCACAGAAGTTCAACCATACACAGCATGGATAGAATTATGAATATAAAAGAGTACTTACAGCAACACCCGCAATGGAAAAAACGGATACACGGTTTCATCATGCATCCGGTAAAGACACGCCCCTATTGGTGGATACGCGTATGGCAGCCTTTCTACATAAAAAAAGGCCGGGGCTCAGTCATTTATTCCAGTGTACGGAAAGACCTTCCACCGTTCCACCTGTTCCAGATGGGAAAATATTCGGTAGTGGAAGATTTCTCCTGCTTGAACAATGCCGTAGGCGACATCGTAATCGGCGACTATTGCCGGATAGGACTCGGCAATACGGTCATCGGTCCCATCCGGATAGACAACGGGGTCAATATTTCACAAAACGTAGTCCTGATAGGATTAGATCACAATTACCAGGATATCACTCAAGGCATCATCGAACAAGGTATCACCACTTCTCCTATCCACATCGGAGAACATACCATCATAGGAGCCAACGTGATTGTACTGCCCGGAATCACCATCGGCAAACATTGTTTTATCGGTGCCGGGTGTGTGGTTACCCAAAACATACCCGACTATTGTGTCACGGTAGGAAATCCCGCACGCATTATCAAACGCTATAACCCTCAATCACAAACATGGGAAAAAATATAAAAATATTAGTATGTGCCCATAAGGACAGCCGGCTACCACAGCATGAGTACTTCTGTCCCATACAGGTGGGGGCCTCCCTAACCAGTGCCCGATTCTTCCCTGTACTAGATAACACAGGAGATAATATATCCGACAGGAATCCTCACTTTTGTGAACTAACCGCCCATTATTGGGCTTGGAAAAATCTAAAGTGTGACATTATAGGGCTCAATCATTACAGGCGCTTCTTTGATTTTCATCGCCCGTTTCCGGCTTTTTCACCAGACAGGAGTTTCATCAACATAGATTCATTTCTAAAAGAAACTTACCGATTTCCTGATTTAGAAACCTTATTAAATGATTATGACATCATCCTCTCTCCCAAGCGTCATTATCCCTATAACGTCGCTACACAATACGCCATATTCCATCTAGTCAATGACCTCAATTTGCTGAAAGAAGTCATTCAACACCTCACACCCGAATATGCTGAAGCTTTTCATACATTCATGTATCACTGCAATGCCTATTCCGGATATAATATGTTTATCACCGGACGGAAACATTTTGACGAATACTCCCAGTGGCTATTCAGCGTATTGTTTGAATTAGAAAAACGGGTAAAACTGTCCGCCTATCCGGATCAGGCACGTCTGTTCGGCTATTTATCAGAAAGATTGATCAATGTCTATTGCATAAGGCACCGGTTAAAGATAAAGTATGTTCCCGTCATCATGCCCTTGGAAGAAACGTTTCAGAATCCGAGCAACCTGCTTTATACGCTTCGCCGACTAAAGAATGATCTTATTTATAAACTCACAGAATTATAAGTTATGCCGTTGGTTTCTGTCATCATCCCTATATACAATACAGAAAAATTCCTGCCTTTGTGTATCAACAGCGTCTTAAACCAGACACTGACAGACATTGAAGTACTGCTGGTTAATGACGGAAGTATGGACGGAAGCGGGAAAATATGTGACGAATACGCCTGCAAGGACCAACGAATACAGGTAATACACACTCTGAACCAAGGAGTCAGCCATGCACGAAACCAAGGACTGGAAACCGCAAAAGGAGAATATATAGCTTTCATGGATAGCGACGACTGGATAGAAACGGATATGATAGCCACTCTTTATCAACTTATCCGGACAAACGAAGCCGGTCTGGCTACTTGCGGATATATCATTGAAAATGAAGATGGTCGTCCGATTTACCACATCAACGAAGTGAAATCCGGCAAATTAACCCAGTGGGAAGCCATTCACTCCCTGTTTAACGACAGGCATTACAAATACAAAGGAAACTTATGGGATAAATTATATCATAAAGAAATCATTGACAAACATCACCTAAAATTCAATGAACATATTTATTATAATGAAGACAGGCTCTTTATTTTTCAATACCTGAGCCACTGCCAATCAGCCGCATACACCACTTCCCCCTATTATCACTATGTCACAAGAAAATCAAGCGCCATGAACCTGTCGCAAAAAAACTACACCCCCAAACTGTGCACTTTCATGGATGCATTCGACCTGATGACTTCACTTTCGGCCACATTCCCCACCTATATTCTACGTGCTTTGTCGGCCGATTACATAAAAAGTTCGTTCTTGTTCTATACCCAACACTCACGGGAAATCCCCTTCAATGAATTATGGGACAGAATGCTAAGAATCAGAAAAAACAATTATATACATCTTCCACTTTCTCTAAAAATAAAGTATGCGCTATATGGCATCAGACTTATCCTGCGGGCATGGCTCAAGTGAAAAGACCAATTTACTGCTTACTTAACACGCACCCGTTTTATCTTTCCATGCACCCACAACAAGGCACAGACCAATTTGTATGCCATCTGATGAAGGCCCGCAGTTTTATTCAGTTCGGGAATCAGTTCCAATAAAGGAGATTCCACCTTTTCCAGTCTTATATAATCCTTCATCATTCTATCCGGAAACAGTTCCTTATACACCCGCTTTCTTTCCATATCTCTTGTTCCGGCATCCGTTTCACTGACCCCTCCGGGTACAAACCTACAAACGATGGAACGAATATTGCGGAACGTCGCATTGTTGAATATCAAGGTCTGAATATAAAATTTCCAATCGGATACAATCTTATAACTCTCGTCGTACCTGTTTTCATCAAAAAGTTCTTTACGGAAGAATGAAGCCTGATGCAATACAGTTCCCCGAATCAAATCCATCAGCGTTATATCCTCCTTATGAAATCCCCACACCTCTGTGCCATGCACTATTTTTCCAACAACAATATCGCTGTCCAATGAAGGTGCCACCTCCTGCAACACACCATTGTTATAAAATTCATCACCGGAATTCATAAAGTTCAAATACTCTCCATGCGCCTGTAAAACTCCTTTATTCATGGCATGATAAATACCCTTGTCCGGCTCCGATACCCAATAGTCCACTTTACCGGCATACTCTTTTATCACTTCAATACTTCCATCCGTAGACCCTCCGTCAATAATAATATACTCAAAATCCCTAAAAGACTGGCCGACCACACTTTCTATGGTTTTCCTCAACCCTTCTTTATTATTATAATTAATGGTTATAATCGAAAATTTTCTTTGTGACATAATTTTCCGCTTTTTACAATCTAAAGTTTCCATTCGTCATCCAGACTGAGCGATTTTTCGAATCCGACATACAGAGGCACAATCCGGCTGACATTCGAAGTATAAGTACCGATAAAAAATGAAGAATGGATCAGAATATCCATATCCAACAGCATATTCAACGTATCTATATATCTACTTTTTTTATCCTTTGTATTAAACAAAGACTCGTCAAATCCTGTTTGTGTCACAGCTGTGTTCCAGTAAACATTAAATCCTTCGGCAACCAGTACGGATTTCAACTTATCCGTCACAGAACCATCATCCGTAGCTATAAACACATTACGGCTGATATGCTTCTTCCCTTTAACAGCATCAATATAAAGAGACAAACCAAGTTCCTTCATCTCACGGGAAACTATCTTATCTCCCCGCCTTATATGTACCGCTATGTAATCTACCGGCAAATTCATCTCGCTTTTCCTTTTTTCTATATAGCCGGTTGTCTTTTCATTAAATTTTAATATTTTCCGCAAGGCAGAGCCATAATCATTTCTGATATCTTCCAGTTTCTCCAGAAAATCCTCCGATCTCATTTTTAGAAAGACCTCATTCCCTAGTTCCGTTTCCGGATGAAATAACAGATATATCCTATTCATTATATAGAAAATATAATACCGGAAAAAAGCGGACGGATTATAATAGATATTTCCCCACCAAGGTTTCCCCTTTTTATAAACAATATATTGCGAACACATCACCCCGTTACAGTCTGGCAAGACCGATTCGAAATAATCACTCCAGCCTTTCTCTACCCTTGCATTCCAGTTCCTTGTATTGACAGTCAGCTCTTCCTGATTATAGTCCGCATAGACCAATGCCAATGCAAGGTTAGACAACTCTGAGAACAGTCCTCTTCCAGTCAAACTATATACGATTCTTTTTTTCTTCATCTTCATAATAGAACATAATGATCAAACTTTTATATCCTCCAATCCGATAAAGCCGTTGGACGTTTGTGTCAGTGCATGCCCGAATCCACTTTGAAACCCCTCACATTCCAGCAAACAGCAACGAACTGCTTTCAAATAATATTCCACCATAGGATGATGTATAAACAAATCTGCCTGCAGGACACCTTTACTCAGCACAGGCGGAAGCCCTATACGCCTCTCGATGCAAAAATCCCCTTTAGGTAAATGACTGATACTCCCGTAATAATGTCCCGGAGCATAAGTAGCATAAGGCACTTCCGTCCTGCTCTTCAAAACCAGCATTACATCATACATCATATCCTCTTCAGAATATCCCTGTATTTTCACAGTCAGAAAATTCTGACCTCCATGAATAGTGGAAGAGGCACATTCCGTTCCGTTTATCTCAATGCAATCTATATGAAACGTATTTTTCGTCCAACCCACATAATCTATAATTTTACTTTTCCGGACCGTCCCTTTCTCTTTCAAGTAATAATCAATGGCAGAATGAACCGTCCCCTGATAAACCGCGGTACCATTTTCCAAGCATATTCCTTTTGTACACAAACTTCTTACCGCTGCCATGTTATGACTGACAAACAAGACTGTCCGTCCCTCTCCTTTCGATACATCCTGCATCTTGCCAATAGCCTTCTTTTGGAATTCCGCATCTCCCACTGCCAACACCTCGTCCACCACCAGAATTTCCGGCTCCAGATGGGCAGCGATAGCAAAACCCAACCGCACGGTCATACCCGAAGAATAACGTTTCACTGGAGTATCGATATATTTCTCCACACCGGCGAAAGCCACAATCTCATCCAACTTGCGGGTAATCTCCGCCTTGGTCATCCCCATGATGGAACCATTCATATAAATATTCTCGCGTCCGGTCAAATCAGGATGAAAACCTGTTCCCACTTCCAGTAAAGAAGCGATACGCCCCTTCGCCCTGATACATCCCGTTGTGGGGGAAGTGACACGAGACAATATTTTCAACAAAGTAGACTTGCCCGCCCCATTCTTGCCAATGATACCCAACACCTCTCCTCGCTCTACCTTAAAATTAATATCTTTCAAAGCCCACACAAAATTTCCCATCGCTTTCTGAGAACGATCGTTCACCTCGCCGATACGCAGATAAGGGTCTTCCTTTCCACGTATCCGTGCCCACCAGCGATTCAGGTCACGGCTCAATGTGCCCGTACCGATAGAGCCCAAGGCGTATTGTTTACTCACATTATCAAATTCAATTGCTATATTACCCATACTACATATTGTCAAATTACATCCATAAAACTACGCTGCACTTTATTGAAAGTGATCATTCCCCACACTACAATCAGGACCGTGAAAAGGAAACTGTATCCCAAATACCACCAGCTAAAAATTCCTTCAC
>ERZ780141.1042-NODE-1042-length-17600-cov-3.146936_pt1 | contig 17600 bp, 8 predicted proteins | sample MGYA00433080_ERZ780141 | MGnify/ENA primary metagenome ERZ780141 (study PRJEB29588, sample SAMEA2154047) | human gut metagenome | biome: human gut; feature: human-associated habitat; material: faeces | place: Denmark | collected 2008/2010 ... | reverse complement strand
GCGATGCCGATAGCAGCGCACTGCAGCAGGAGGCGCATGCCGACAGCATATTCGTCAGCCTGCTCACCTGTTCACCCGGACAGGAGGTGTATTCGCTGTATGGGCATACTGCCATTCGCTGTTGGAACAGCCGGGAGACGCTCGATGTGGCGTTCAACTATGGTGTGTTCTCCTTCACCCAGCCCCATTTCATATGGCGCTTCGTGCTTGGCAAGTGCGATTACATGCTCGAGCCTGTGCAGTTCAGCCTCTTCCTCAGAGCCTATGCCAGGCGCGGTTCGCGTGTTACCGAACAGGTGCTGGCATTGAACCAGGAGGAGGCTACGGCCATTCTGCTCTATCTGATGGAGAACAGCAAGCCCGAGAACTGCGAGTACCGCTACAACTTCTTCTACAATAACTGCACCACGATGGTGCGCGATGTGATAGAGCGCAGCGTGCAGGGGACGGTGAGTTATGAGGATGAAGGGCCGCAGGAAAGTCTGCGCGAGATACTGCATTCCTACACGGCGGAACATCCGTGGGCTGCCGAGGGGAACGATTTCCTGCTGGGTGCCGAGGTGGATAAGCCGGCATCGATGCGCCAGAAGATGTTTGCGCCCGAATACATGATGCGCTATGCCGATGGGGCAACCGTAAAGGCTCCCGATGGAAGCACGCGCAAACTGGTGGCCGAAACCAGGATTCTGGCACGTGACAGAGAGGTGACTGTGGAGCCGGAGTTCTTCCTTACACCCCGTCAGGCGGGTTGGGCGCTGCTGGCCGTGTGTGTGCTGGTGGTGCTGGTGGAGGTGAGTCTGAAGCGCGTGTGCACGATGTGGAGCGCATTTCTCCTGCTCATGCAGGGGCTGGCAGGCACATTGCTCCTCTTCATGTTCCTGTTCTCCGAGCATCCGGCGGTGGATTCCAACTGGTTGGTGTGGCCCTTCAACCCGCTTGCCTTGCTGGGCATCTATTTCGCCCTATGCGGCAAACGGCACGCCAGACCCTGCTGGTGGACTGCCTATTTCGGCGTTTTAACACTTTTCCTGTTATTTTGCCCGCTCATTCCGCAGGATTTCGGGAATATAGTTGTACCTTTGACCATGTGTTTACTCACAAGGCCAATAGGCTTTTATATCTGCAGCAGAAGAAAGAGAAAGTGAATACTCCCATAGTCCGATACAGATTGCTCTGTTCGCTCATGACCCTCATGGCTGTCATGGGCGCTGAAGCACAGACCACCACCATCGTTCCACGACTGGTGGTCAATGTGGTTATTGACCAGTTGCGAAGCGATTATCTGCAAGCCTTTATCCCCCTCTACGGTGAAGACGGGCTGGCTCGGCTCATGGAGCAGGGACGGGTATATACCCAGGCAGAATACCCCTTCAACTCCCCCGACCGTGCATCGGCTATGGCTTGTCTGGTCACAGGCACCAGTCCATACGAGAACGGAATCGTGGGCACCAGGTGGCTCGACCGCAAGTCGCTCTGTCCTGTGCAGTGTGTGGCCGATGATGACTACTCCTGCCAGTTCACTGCCGACAAATGCTCGCCTGCATCGCTGGCTGTGAGCACCGTGAGCGATGAGCTGAAGGTGGCTACCAACGGACGCAGCAAAATCATCAGCGTGGCTCCTGACAGGGAGTCGGCCATCCTGTCGGCCGGTCATGCAGCCGACGGTGCATACTGGATAGAGGATTATTCCGGCCGCTGGTCGGCATCCTCCTATTATGGTCCTTACCCCCAGTGGGCGCTTGATTATGACCGCGACTCCTCGCTGGTGGATCGTATCGGCAAGATGGAATGGACGCCGCTCAACGACTCTGTCGATCAGTTTGCCTATTTCGCCGAGCGAGGCACCAAGAAGGCCTTCAAGCACAAGTTCACCGGTGACCGCCGTTTTGTGACCTTCAAGTCCAGCGCCATTGTCAACGACGAGGTCATCCGCTTCGCCCGCTATGCGATGGAGCAGAACAAACTGGGCGAGGATACCCACACCGACCTCCTCAATGTGTCGCTCTACGCAGGCACCTTTGAGCACAAGGGAGTGAGCCGCTACGGAGTGGAGATGCAGGATACCTACGCTCGCCTGGACCGTCAGATAGCCACCCTCGTGCATGCCGTGGAGCAGCAGGTGGGTGCAGGCAATGCTCTGTTTGTGTTCACAAGCACAGGCTATACCGATGCCGAGGATATCGATGACCTGAACCAGTGGCGCATCCCCACCGGCATATTCTCCATCACCAAAGCGCAGCTCCTGCTCAATATGTACCTGATAGCCGTTTATGGTCCCGGACAGTACATTGACACGGTAGATAAGAACCAGCTGTACCTCAACCTCAAGCTCGTCGAGAGCAAGAACCTCAAGCTGACCGAGGTGCTCGAGCGCTGTGCCGACTTCCTCATCCAGCTCAGTGGCGTGAAGGATGTATATACCAGCCAGCGACTGGCCAACGGCGCCTGGACGGCCGGCATAAGCAAATTGCGCAACGCCTACAACACGCGCCACTCGGGCGACGTGATGATTCAGGTCACCCCAGGATGGGTGCTCTACAACGAGAACACTTACGAGAAACAAATCTGTCGCGAGTCCTATGTGGGCTTCCCACTCGTCATGATGGGATGCGGCATAAAGGCCGAGAAAGTGCGCATACCCGTCAGCATCGACCAGGTGGCTCCCACACTGGCACAGGCTATGCGCATACGGGCTCCGAACGGCTGCCCTCTGGCACCGCTGAATTACTGACGAGTTTCGATACTATACATTATATAATATAACATCCATACAGATACATGAATTTCGTAAACATACTGACAAAGATATTCGGAGACAAGAAGTCACGCGACCTGAAGGCTTACCAGCCACTGGTGGATATGGTCATCCAGGCTTACCCTGCCGTGCAGAAGCTCTCCAACGATGAGCTCCGCGCCCGTGTGCAGGAGATCAGGAGAAGCATCCAGGCTTCGGCCGATCCCTTGCGCGAGCAGATCAAGCAGTTGCAGGACAGCATCCAGAGCACACCCATTCAGGACCGTGCGCCCATCTTCCAGCAGATAGACAAACTGGAGAAGGAGGTTCTCGATACCCTCGAGAAGGCTCTCGACGAGGCTCGTCCCGAGGTGTTTGCCATTGTCAAGAGTACTGCCGACCGCTTTGCGCACAACGAAGAGGTGGTGGTTACCGCTACCGACTTCGACCGCGAGCTGGCTGCCAGCCACGACTTTGTGGAGATAGACGGCGACAAGGCCATCTACTTCAACCATTGGCAGGCAGGAGGCAATGACATCAAATGGGATATGGTGCACTTCGACGTGCAGCTCTTCGGAGGTACGGTGCTTCATCAGGGCAAGATAGCAGAGATGTTCACGGGTGAGGGTAAGACACTTACCGCCACTCTGCCCGTCTTCTTGAATGCCCTCACAGGCAACGGCGTGCATGTGGTGACCGTGAACGACTATCTGGCCAAGCGTGACTCTGAGTGGATGGGCCCCATCTACATGTTCCACGGGTTGAGCGTGGATTGCATCGACAAGCACCGCCCCAACAGCGCCGAGCGCCGTAAGGCATATCTGGCAGACATCACCTTCGGTACCAACAACGAGTTCGGTTTCGACTATCTGCGCGACAATATGGCTCAGGATCCCAAGGATCTCGTGCAGCGCAAGCACAACTTCGCCATTGTCGATGAGGTGGACTCTGTGCTGATCGACGATGCCCGTACGCCTCTTATCATCTCTGGTCCTGTGCCTAAGGGCGATGACCAGCTCTTCGAGCAGTACCAGCCCCTGGTGGAGCGCCTGGTGGATGTGCAGCGCAAGTTGGCCACACAGTATCTGGCAGATGCCCGCAAGGAGATTGCAGAAGGCCAGAGCGGCAAGGACAAGAAGCTGACCGAGGAAGGTTTCCTCGCTCTCTTCCGCAGCCACAAGGCGCTGCCCAAGAACAAGCCGCTTATCAAGTTCCTCTCTGAGCCGGGCATCAAGGCCGGTATGCTCAGCACTGAGGAGATCTATATGGAGAACAACAACCGCCGCATGCCCGAGGCAACTGATCCTCTCTACTTCGTTGTGGATGAGAAGATGAAGAGTGTGGATCTCACCGACAAGGGCAACGAGTGGCTGGCTCAGCAGGTGGATGACCCACAGCTCTTCGTTCTGCCCGACATTGCAGCCGTAATGTCACAGATTGAAGCCTCTGACCTTCCCGAAGAGGAGAAGATTGCCCAGAAGGACAAGGTGTATAACGACTATGCCATCAAGAGTGAGCGTGTACACACCATACAGCAGTTGCTCAAGGCTTACACCATGTTCAACCTCAATGACGAGTATGTCATCCAGGACGGCGAGGTGAAGATTGTGGATGAGCAGACTGGCCGTATCATGGAGGGCCGACGCTGGAGCGATGGTCTGCATCAGGCAGTGGAGGCCAAGGAGCACGTCAAGGTTCAGGATGCCACACAGACTTACGCTACCATCACCTTGCAGAACTATTTCCGCATGTACCATAAGCTGTCGGGTATGACAGGTACTGCCGTTACCGAGGCTGGTGAGTTCTGGGATATCTACAAGCTCGATGTGGTGGAGGTTCCCACCAACCGCCCCGTTATCCGCAAGGATATGAACGACCGCGTATATCGCACCCAGCGCGAGAAGTACAACGCTGTCATCGCCGAGGTGATACGTATGCGCAACTCTGGACGCCCAGTGCTCGTGGGTACCACAAGCGTGGAAATCAGTGAGCTGCTCAGCCGCATGCTCTCTCTCAATAAGATTCCTCATCAGGTGCTGAACGCCAAGTTGCACCAGAAGGAGGCCGACATCGTTGCTCTGGCCGGTCAGGCACAGAAGGGCACCGTGATGGTGGACGGAAAACCAGAGGAGCGTATGCTGGGTAATGTGACTATCGCCACCAACATGGCTGGTCGTGGTACCGATATCAAGCTGTCACCCGAGGTGAAGGCCGCAGGTGGACTGGCTATCATAGGCACCGAGCGTCACGAGAGCCGCCGGCAAGACGATAATGAGGTTCGTGCGGAACTTGTCCTTCATCCTGCAGCCCTGGCTTTGCGTCGAAGCGATTGTCGTGTCGGATATGAACGAAAGATTGTCACCGAAGAATGCCCCTCCGACAACAATCGAAACCATAAACGCGAGGTCGGCGCCAATCTCTCCGGAAAGTCCGATTGCAACCGGTGCGAGGGCGACAATAGTGCCTACGGATGTTCCGATTGACATTGATATGAAGCAGGCCGCGAGAAATATCCCGGCAGGGAGATAGGTTGCGGGTATGAGCCTCATCGTAAGGGCAACAGTAGCGTCAACGGCCCCCACAGCCTTTGCGGAAGATGCGAATATCCCGGCGAGGACGAATATCCAAATCATATACATTATGTTGGAGTCCGCCGCTCCCGCCGAAAATATGTTGACCCTCTTCGCGAAAGAACGTTCGGTGCATATCATTATGGAATAGACCGCCGCGACGACAAAAGACACGCCTATCGGAATCCTGTAGAAGTCGCCCGCGAGCAGCGAGGACACAAGATAGACGACAAGCAGCACCATCACCGGCGAAAGCGCAAAAAGCCCGCGCACACCGCTGACCTCCTTTCTCTCCGGCAGTTCATCCCCGCCCTCGTTTCTATGATTGCAAGTACATTCTGACATAATTCCATAAAAGAAAGACCGGCTGCCGTCAGCGCAGGGCGGCGACGATTTCGCACATCTGTGGGAACTGCGCCTCCATCGACTGAAGAAGTTTGTATTGGGCGCGGGCACGGACGAGATTGTGTTCCGGATACTTCGTTTTATAGTAGGTGTCGCCGTCGAGGTAGTCCATAAGGAAGCGGAGCACCTGCTCAAAAGTGATGTAGCGACCGGAGAAGGCGAGGTTGTCCAACTCAGCAGGACAGAGGGAAGAACCCATCTCCGAAAGGTAGCCTCGGATGTAGGCCGTGAACATTTCGAGAGACATGGAGACGGTTGAGAGATCCTGCGCGTCTTCGGCACCGGTGTTGGTGTAGCAACGGAGAGCGTCACCGACATCGTTGAGAACGGAAGCTGACATCACCGTGTCAAGGTCAATGGCACAGAGGACCTCCTTTGTCTTCGCATCGAAGAGGATGTTGCTGATCTTCGTATCGTTGTGGGTCACGCGGCAAGGAATGACGCCATTCTCGATGAGTGTCGCGAAATCGAGCATTTCTTTGCGTCGGGACTCAATCCATTCTATTTCTTCAAGGCAGGAGTCAACACGTCCTGCAGCGTTGCGGGCAACAGATTCGTCCCACTGCTGAAAACGCCAGCGCATGTTGTGGAAGCCCTTTATGACCTCGACGAGAGGCTCATGAAAGTCCGCGAGCAAAGCTTGAAAGCGCCCGATTCCCTTGCCGCCCTGGTAGGCAAGCTCCGGAGTATCTGCCTGTGTATATGAAAGAGTGTCGCCGATGAAAACGCAGACGGCCCAATATTCTCCGTCAGCATCTTCATAGTAGAGTTTTCCGTCCTTTGCAGGAATGACGGTCAGAGTCTCACGCATCGGGTCAGCCACCTTTTTCTTTATGTGGTTCGTCACCTTCCAGATGTTCTCCATCATTCCAGGCACGTTGGGGAAGACTGACTTGTTTTTCCTCTGAAGGATGTAGTCAGGGTCGTCACCGGCCGTCTTAACGATGAGCGTGTCATTGATGAATCCCTCTCCAAGAGGCTTGATTTCACAAATCTGGCCCTCCAGGTCAAACTTCGATGCAATTTCGAGATATTTCTCCGTCATAATTATGTGTATATTTATATGTTTACAAAAAGCAGTTCCGCCTCCCGAAAGACGGAACTGCAAAAATAAAAAAAATTCCTGAAATTTGCGCCATCCAACGCAGCAGACCGCTTTTTATGCCCCCCGCTAAAAGGCAAAAGAAATTTTGCCCATAAAGTTGACAGGAGCCTGCGGGAATATGCCAATGCCACTCACCTGCGTACCGTCCTCCTTGATGCCCTTATACCAGCAGGTGCCGTCGACATAGTAGAGGTTGTTCAGCAGGTTGTTGACATAGAGGCCGAGACGGATGGCTCCGCCATGCGCGAATGCAGTGCCGTAGCGTCCGCTGAGGGAGAACTCATGAGTAAGGGAAAGGTTGGAGACGAAATAGCCGGGAATAGAGCGGCTGTCGTTCTGCGTGTTGTCGACATATTGTTTGCCGACATACTTGCCGTCGATCGCGAGTGTCGTGGTCTTCAATGAGTTGTGGCAAACAGCAGCAAACGGCTTAAAACCTATGCGGAGCATACCGACAACGGACGGGGACATAAGCATAGTCGTCTTTCCGAAGTCCACTTCCCTCTGGACCGGCTTCCAGTCAGCGTCATACACCGCCTCACCGTTCGCGTCATAAAGCTGGAACGACTCCTTGTAGTTCATGACCTTGTTCATGCTGAGAGTGACATTTCCTGAAAGGGAGAGCCACTTGAAAGGGTCGTAGGCAGCAGAAATCTCCACTCCTCGACGGAAGGCGCGGCTGACATTGTCCTTGATCGGATAGCCGGTGTCGGAGAGTCGGCCGGTTTCAAGGAGCATGTCCCAATATTCCATAAAATAGAAATTCGCGCCCACGGCAAACTTCGACGATGTCCACTCATATCCGAGCTCCACATCGACCATCTCCTCAGGACGCACGCCCATATTACTTCCGGCCTCGATGTTTTCCTTTATGTCAGGACGACCGGGCTCACGATGCCCCTGTGCCGCAGAAATATATGCACGATGTCCGTCCTTATGAAAGGTCACGCCCGCGCGAGGGTTGAAGAACAGCCAGTTGTTGCTGTAGGCCATGTCAAGATTGTCCTCGTCTCCCCGTCCCCACATGCACAGATTCACATTGCGGAGCTGGAGGTCGATGTAGGTCGTAAGCCATTCGAGCGGGCTGTACTCGCCACGAACATAAGCGTTGTACTCCTGTTTGAGAGCGCTGTTGTAGTACCAGAGGTTGTTGGCATTGAATTTCTCGTATGTCATACCGTCCGCAGCCTGCCAGTCGGTGCCGAGGACTTCGCTGTAGAGAACCTTGCCGAAGTGGCCGCCGGAGTAGCGTGACCAACTGATTCCGCCGGAGATGCTGCAGAAATCGTTCTTATAGCTGAGGTCTGTTTTCGCAACGAAGTACCAGTTGTCCATGCACTTGTTGATGATGAAGTCCGAGGTCTTGAAGCCAGATGGAGCGTAGTCAGCCATACCATATTTCTTGAACTTCTTGTCGGTCTTGTACTGGTCGTACCAGCCGTCACCCTTGGTATAGTTAAAGGTCGTGCTCCAGCTTAGAGCGTTCGCGAACTGATGGGTGTAATTCAGCTGAAGATGATGTTGGGTGTAGTTGTCGGTCTCGTTGTCGTAGTAGTGAGTCGAGTTTACTATTTTATTCCCATCGGCGTCAAGGACATAGCTTCCGTCCACGTTCCTTTTGTAGTCGTAGTATTCGCCGGCGCTGTTGTAGCGGCGGGGGGGGGGGTCATGCCCGTAGGTTTCGAGGTCGATGCCGTTCCATGTGATGCCGGTGTGCTGTTTTCCCATGAGCCACGTGAGCTTCAGGGAGTTGTTCAAGTTCATCCAGCCGAGGGTTGCCATAGCCGACTGCACGTTTGCCTTCGCGTTACGGATGTACCCGTCCGTGAAGTTGCGGGAATATGCGGCGTTGAAATAGACGCCGGACTTCGTGAGACCGGTGCCTGCCGCGACTGCCGAAGTGAAGGTGTTATAGGAGCCGTAGCCGAAATCTGCCGTCGCGAAAGGGCTGGTGCCCACCGATGCCGTGCTCATATTTACGCTCGCGCCGAATGCTCCCGCACCATTTGCTGAAGTTCCGAGTCCCCTCTGGAGCTGGACGGAAGAGAGTAGCGTGGAGAGCGACGGTATGTTCACCCAGAAAACTTCCTGCGACTCGGAGTCATTGAGGGTTATGCCGTTGAGCGTGACGTTGATCTGAGAACCCTTGCTGCCGCGGACCGTCATCTTCGAGTAGCCGAGACCCGTTCCGCCCTCGTTCGTAGAAATCACGGAAGGCTGGAGGCTGAGGTTCATCGGAAGGGAGTTTATCGGGTTGGAGCGCACGAGCTCGTCCTTTCCTACCATGGTGTAGGTGACAGGAGTGTTCTCACCGGCACGGGAGGCCACGACCACGACACTGTCGAGCCTCTCGACTCTGTTTCTGTCCTCCCCGGCGACAGATGTTTTTTCCGGCGAATCCGAAAGCTGAATGTTGATAACACCGCAATCCGGTGCGTTTTTCCCTGCGGCAATCTGCCCGGGATACAAGGTGCTTAGCACCGCTAAAAGAAGAAAACCTCGCATAAAGCAATTAACTAAAAATTAATACTATACGAGGGGGCTGGAATCTGCGCGACACTGCGCTCTGTCCTTTGGAGTTGTGCATTCCCTTCGGCGGTATTGGCCGCATCAGGTTCAATGGGACTCTCTCAACCTGAGCCACTGCTCAAGTACCCCCGCTAATATATTTCAAAAATCTTCTATCAAGCAGCTTGTCGATAAAAGGCAAATAAAAGATGGAGTGCAAGGCTTGCGGTGAAGTCAAAACCGCAGCAACCTAATGGTTGTGAGGATTTTGGCAAGCCGCGTAACGCAGCAATCCGCTTTTATTTGTCTTTTACCTTAATTTCAAAAAGTCGCGGCCACAGCTTGCCGGTAACATAAATCTTCCCAGTTTCGGGATTATAGGCGATGCCGTTGAGCACGTCGGTCTCCGGTGTCCGCAGGTCTTCGCGAAGCAGTCCGCGGCAGTCGATGATTTTCTCGACGACGCCGTTCTCCGGATTTATGACTACGATGCTGTCGCTCATATATACATTCGCCCAAATCTTCCCGTCAATCCACTCAAGTTCGTTCAACAATCCCACAGATTTCCTCCCGTTCTTCACGACAACTCGCCTCTGAACCTTAAAATTGGCGTCGAGGAAATATATGTTCGAACTTCCATCGCTCATAATCAATGACTTGCCATCCGTCGTCAGCCCCCAGCCCTCGCGTGGATTAACGATGCTCCGCTCGAATTTAAGAGTCGCGGCATCATAGACAAGGGTCACATAGTTGCGCCAAGTAAGATAGTAGAGTTTCCCGCCGAAAATCACCGAACCTTCACCGAAATACTTGCTGTCTATGTCGAATCTGCGGCTGCGCTCCCCTGTCGGAATGTCAACCTCGCAGAAATAGGAATATCCGTACTGCCCCGTGCTCTCGTAGAGACGGCCATCGTGGAAGAAGAGTCCCTGGGTATAAGATTCCGTGGAATGGGGATATTCGTTCACGACCTCGATGGTGCAGCGCATCGCCTCGACCACCGGAGCTGACTTTTTCTGCCTGTCACGGCAACCAGTTCCGAGAAGGAGCGGGAGAATGAGAACGACAATCCTCAACATATTTGTAATCATTAAATTACAACACATTTTCATATTCACAACGACTTTGCGCATACGGGCTTCATCTCCTGAGTCTTCGGTTCGGACTTTTTCGCGGAGCCTTCGGCATTTTTCATCGCGGCCTTGATGAACGCGACGAAAATCGGCTGAGGGTTCTCCGGGGTGCTCTTGTATTCCGGGTGGAACTGCACTCCGATAAAGAACGGATGGGACCGGAGCTCGACGATTTCCACGAGACGGGTGTCAGGGTTGCGTCCGGAGGCAATGAGACCTGCTTTCTCGAAGAGCCCGAGGAAGTCGCTGTTGAGCTCGTAACGATGACGGTGACGCTCGGAAATCTTGGTGGTACCATAAATCTTCTCAGCGAGAGAGCCCGGCTTTATTTCGCAGTCGTATGCGCCCAGACGCATGGTTCCGCCCTTTGAAGTGGTGCTCTTCTGGTCTTCCATAAGGTTAATGACAGGGAAAGTCGCGTTCGGATTGACCTCAGTCGAGCAGGCACCATCCATCCCGAGGACGTCACGGGCAAACTCAACCACACACATCTGCATCCCGAGACATATTCCGAAGAATGGGATTCCCTTTTCGCGGGCATATCGGATTGCGACAACCTTTCCCTCCAGTCCCCTCTCTCCAAATCCGGGAGCGACGAGGATTCCATTCATCTTCCCGAGCAGTTCCTCCACGTTAGCCTCATTGAGGTTCTCGCTATGGATGTACTGAACGTTCACGCGGCACTCGTTAGCTGCCCCGGCATGGACAAAGGCCTCGCGGATGGACTTGTAGGCATCCTGCAGGTCATATTTTCCGACGAGGGCAATGTTGACCGCGTGTTTCGGATTATCAAGTTTATGAAGGAAATTGTTCCATTTTTCGAGGTTCGGCTCAGGTATGTCGGTCAGCGCGAAATGATTGAGAACAAGCTTGTCAAGCCCCTCTTCCTTCATCTTGAGAGGTACCTTATATATAGAGTCAGCGTCAATCGACTGAATGACATGGCCCGGCTTCACGTTGCAAAACAGGGCAACCTTCTTGCGAAGTTCCGGAGAGAGGTCGTACTCGGTGCGGCACACGATGATGTCCGGCTGCACTCCACTCTGCTGAAGCATCTGTACGCTATGTTGTGTGGGCTTGGTCTTGAGCTCCTTCGCTGCACGGAGGTATGGAACGAGGGTAAGATGTATCGTAACACAGTCTTCTTCAGGCAGTTCCCACTGGAGCTGACGCACAGCCTCGACGAAAGGATGCGATTCCATGTCGCCGACGGTTCCGCCGATCTCGGTGATGATGACGTCGTAGTCGCGGGTCTTGGAGAGGAGCATCATGCGGCGTTTGATCTCATCCGTGATATGAGGGACAATCTGGACGGTCTTTCCAAGATATGCGCCCTCGCGCTCCTTGCTGATGACGGTGTTGTAGATTTTTCCTGTAGTGACGTTGTTCGCCTTGGAGGTGTAGACCCCGAGGAATCTCTCGTAGTGTCCCAAGTCAAGGTCGGTCTCGGCACCGTCTTCAGTGACATAACACTCGCCGTGCTCGTATGGGTTGAGCGTACCCGGATCAATATTGATATAAGGGTCGAATTTCTGGATGGTTACCTTCAGACCCCGTGCCTGAAGAAGCTTTGCGAGAGATGCGGAAATGATGCCCTTTCCGAGCGAGGATGCGACACCGCCTGTGACGAAAACGTACTTTGTGTTCATAAATAAAGAAAAAAAAAACCTGTCGGCAGTCTCCGCCAACAGGGATGCAAATTTAAGACAATTTCTTTTCTCCGCCAAATCTATTCTGCAAATAAACCCGCCGAAGACGGGAATCCGGATATTTCTTCATTGAGAAAAAAAGGACGTCATACGCTTGGGCGAAAAGAAAATATGGGAGTTTATTGGATGAACACGTACTTCTCGCACGATGAAAAAAGTGCTCGGTTCTTTAAAGAACGAAGGGTGGGGCAAAAAGGTCGTCTATGGTTATTACGCTCTGGATTATGTCGCTGTGAGAGTTGCGTTTCAGTCCGGAGGTGGTAACCATCGTCAGGATTATTGATTTGGAGGTGCCTGTTTCGTTTTGGAATACATCGAGTCGGCGAAGAATCTTCTGTTCCTCATCGCTGTCGATTTCGTATTCGGAGCGGGAGAATTTCATCTCGCAGAGGTTCACTGTTTCGTCCTTACGGTCTATAAGCAGGTCTATTTGAACACGTTGCGAACCGGGACGGCTACGCCATGAGCAGGCATTCGTTTGCACACCGGCAATTCCAAGACGCTGCTTCATCTGCGGAAGATGCGAAAGACAAAGTTTCTCGAACGCAAGTCCGGCCCAGGCATTGTGCGCAGGGCTGTTCTGGGAATGGGTCCAGAACTGGGAGTCGTGGTAATGGTTCTTGCTGATGAAGGAAAAATAGAACATCGTGAAGAAATCCGTCAGTTGGAAGAGTGTGTCGCTCGGCAGACGGCCGTCGGACTGGAGAGTCTGGGAGTTGAAAGGAAGATAACTGCGGATGAATCCGCACTGCTCAAGTTCCTCCAAGACCCTGCTGAACTCTCCGTTGTCTGGGAGAGAACTACGCCTGAGTATTTCCTGACGCGTAAGACCCTTGCCAACCTGGGCAAGAGCAGTCACTACGGCAATATATGGCTCAGGTTTCTTGAACAGGGCTCTGTAAAGTGCAGAAAACTCGCCATTCAGTTCAGAATCTGCACCGAAGAAAAGCCTGTCGATGTTCTGCGCAAGGCTCAGTGATTTGTCCATCATGGAAAAATAGTACGGGATGCCTCCCATCACCATATAGCATTCGGCAATCTGCTTCCGGGAATATCTGAATCCGAAATGGGTGAAATAGCGTTCGCAGTCATAGAGATTGAAGGGTTCCACGAGTATTCTGTGAGTCAGTCTGCCGTGAAGTCCGCCTTTACTGTTGATGAGATTGCTTATCATCCAGGAAGTTGCAGATCCACAGACAATCAGTTTCACGTCGTCACGCAGAGCGGCCCAGCTGTTCCAGAAATTCTCAAGTGCGGGAATAAATCCGGACTTTGCCTTGTCCATCCAGGGAAGTTCATCAATAAAAATGACTTTCTTCCCCTCCGGGAGCCTCTCCAACTGTCTTGCAAGAGAATTGAACGCAAGAATCCAGCTGCTCTCCACCTTTATCTCCTCCGTTTTGAAGCAGCGCTGAAATGCAGCTGCGAAATTTATCAGCTGCTCCTGTTTGGAAGCATTGTACATTCCGGTCACATAGAAAGCGAAGGAATCATTGCAGACACTCCTCACAAGGAATGTTTTTCCGACACGCCTTCTGCCATAAACAGCCACAAACTCAGAACGTTGCGAATTGAGGCATTGCTCCAGTTTCAAGGCCTCTTTTTCTCTTCCGATAAGTTTCGTATTCATTTCTGTATAAAAATTATTTGCGCAAAGGTAGGTTTTTTGACCTACTTGCGCAAATAATTTTTGGATTTTCCGCGCAAGTCGTCATTTTTGACCCCACTTGCGCTAAAAATATTTTATAAACCACCCATTCTGATTAAACTGTCCCGTCTGCCGAAACGCCTAAAACCATTTAATGGACAGTGCATCGACAGGAGCTGTCTTCGATTATTTCTTGGACAGTGTATCGAGGAGGATCTGCTCCATGAGTTCGTAGCAGGCAGCAGTGACATGGACTCCGTCGGTGGTGAGGTCGGCTGGGAGGCCTCCGGTCTCGGTGACATGGGAGTTGTAGAAGTCGATGTAGGTCACTCCTTTTTCCTCAGCGAGAGCTTTCAGTCTGATGTTCAGGCCCTTAACGAGCGGAGCCGGGTCTATTTCCCTTCTCCAGCAGAGGACGTCGGACGGAAGGACGGACCAGAGGATGACGCGGATTTTCGCTGCCTTGGCCTTGTCAATCATGACAGCGATATTCTTCGCTATGTCCTCGTTGGAAATGTAGCCCTGATTCTGGGCTATGTCGTTGATGCCGCAGAGGATGCTCACCGCCCCAGGGTCGCGGGCCACCACGTCCTCGTCGAAACGGGCGAGAATCTGCCCGGTCACCTGACCGCTGATTCCGGCTCCAACGAAGCCGTTGTTTTCAAAAAATTCCGGACGGTACTTGAGCCACTGTTCGGTAATCGAGTCCCCCATGAGCACGCACTCCGGACCGTTGTGAGTAGGTGTACAGCCCTCCACTGCCATGCCGGCGAGGGCGAGAATTGCAGCCGCGGCCGCATATAAGATGTTCTTCTTCATAATATTATTGGGTATTAAATTATCATTCAAAACTGCCACTCAACTTTTAAACGAAACTGTAAAGATAAAATATTTAATGATTTGAATCAGATTTTGGAGGATAGATTCATTTTCGAAGAGGGAGTGTACTGGAGTACTCGACCGAAGAGAAAATGGATATAGACCCAAAAGATATTCAAATCCACAATTTTAGAGGCTGTATTATAGTCAGATTTCTGAAATTTCCATCTCTCGTGCACACAATCCGTACCGCACGTACAGGACGTTTCGGACAGAAGGACGCCGCGCTGAATGAGAGATCCGCAACCCGGTGGAAATGCTTCCCGTCGTAGGAGACCTCCACATATCCCGCAGTGAACCCTCCGGACGAGAAATTCACGTCGCCCGTCCTCACCTCAATCTTCCGGCAGCGAACCGGGGCGTCGAAAGTGAAAAGTATGCTGTCGCCTTTGCGCGGTGCGGATGAGAAATGCGTCTCCCTCTCGTAATTCTCCACTCCAGACGCCGGTCTCCAGTCATCGGACGGCAGAGTCGAAGTGAGATGAACATTCGGACATATCTTCTCATAAGATTCGGGTGCTATGACCTCCACGCTGCGGCCGGTGCCCTTCTGCGAGAAAAAGGCATATTGCTCCGGTTTGGTAGTCTTTATCACAGAAGTATATGGCTTCGCCTTTCCCCCATCTTTCCTATAAAATATGTCCGCACCATCGGAAACCGAAGCCGTAAGGACGCCGTTCTCCCATTTCACCGAAGGCTCCGGAAGACGGAACGCGATGCCCATCGCGGCCATGCGGTCATAATGCCTTGTCTCCATCTCGCTTCGGAAATCCTCATCGGAAAGGTTGATTCCCCAGGCGAGAGCCCCGAGAGCCACCACGCGGGGATAGAGCATGAAGTCCAGATAGTCAGGGCTTTCCGGATTGTGCTCCAGGTGGGTTTCGCCCCAGAACGCGCCCTCGTAGCCAACTATGTTCTCCGCCTCGGAGGCTGTGACGCCAATCCTCCCCGGGCGGCTGCCGTAGACCCTCATGTAGTCTATGATGCCGCCCCAGTCCTGACCGGGATCATGCGTGCCCTGCTTCATGTCGAAATAGAAATGCCATGCGGACATGAAAACGGTCCTGTAGCCCTTTGAGAGGGCATCCCTGCACGCTCCGACATCCTGCCATGCCTCCACGATGCTCTCCTTTGTGAACGAATCGGTGATGACGTCCTTGTCCCACCATGCCATCGGAATCTTGCCCTTCGAGCGCACGATTTCCGTCACGCGTTTCATGAAAAGGTCCTCCAGCTGCTTAACGTCGGTGAAACCGTTTTCTTTCATCAGAGCGCTGCAGCCCGGGCAGGAGAGCCAGCCGCCCATCCCCACTTCGTCGCCTCCTACATGGATGTACTCCGACGGGAACAGTTCCGCAATCTCCCCTATTATGTCGTCGAGAAGACGGTAGTTCTCCTCTCGGGAGACACACCAGACATCCCTTGTGTCGTAACCTGCAGTCTTCTGAAGGTCAGGCTCGTAGCCGCAGAGAATCTCCGGGAAGACGCGGGCTATGGCGTGGCTGTGGCCCGGGAGGTCTATCTCTGGAATTATCGTGACGCCCCGGAACTCCGCGTAGGAGATTATGTCCTTCATCTGCTCCTGGGTGTAGTATCCGCCGTAGCGTTCGTCCCACCTGCCGTACTGGCCGGCAATCTTGCAGCCTTTGCCTCGGAAGCCGCCTTCATGCGCGAGCTCCGGATGAGATTTTATCTCTATACGCCAGCCCTCGTTGTCGGTCATGTGCAGGTGGAGAGTGTTGATGTTGTGCATGCTCATAAGGTCAATCTGCCTCTTGAGCTTATCCGCATCGACAAATGCGCGAACCACATCGATCATCACTCCCCTGTAAGAGGTCTGTGGCGCGGTGCGGTAAAGTCCGCCCTTGAGGACGGCCGGGGACTGAAGTCCTTTTCCGGCATAGACGGACGGCGGAAGGAGGCGCAGCAGGTGCTGGATGCCGTAGAAAACTCCGGCGCGATCGTGTCCTGTGATGCGGACACAGCTGCTGTCCACATGAAAATCAAAGCCCTCTGCACCATAGTCTGCAGCCGGATTGATGGAGAGGATTATACGACCGGAAGGGCCGTCGCTCCTGCCGGCGGAAGAGGCTGGAGCTGAAGCGTTTCCGGATAAGAATCCCTGAAGATAGGAGACATAGTCGTCCACTTCTCCGGACAGGGACTCCACTCTCGTGCGGGAATCCAGTACGATATTCCCGGGAGAGAAATATTTTTCAAAAATTGCTGCTGCCTTATCGGTCGGGCGGCCGGAAGGGGCGCTTTGCTCTGTCTTAAGGAGAGTCCAGGCATATTCCATGTCGAACCACTCGTCAGCGCTGATGCTCTCCCCTTTCTCCGCTGCCTCGAAGAAGCGCTTCCAGCGCGGGAGGCTGTAGGAAGAAAGCATGCCGCTCCACTCGCGGTTGGAATAGTCGTGGAGAGTGACGGCCGCGGCACGGTTGCCCCATGTGGAAATCAGCGTCCTCGCGTTCCACTCCATCCAGTCGCGGTCAGAAGCTGTCGTGCCCGGGACTTCAGCACAGACCTCGCGGGCGGAAGAAGTCCAGTTATCGAGGCGGAAGTCAGGATCGGTCGAAAGAAGCGCGTCAAGGTCCTCTATCATTCCGAGGAAACGGGCCGAGAGTCTGCGGAAACGCTCCTTGTCGCCGGATTTGTATGCCTTCTCGATGTCATGGTACAGAAACCACGAAGAGTCCGTAACAGTCTGACGGACAAGGTTCACGAGGTCATGCTCATAGTTGGTGTTTCCTTTGAATTTCTCAGAAGCGTTAAGGAAAAGCTGCGCTGCACGGCGCAGAGCCTTCGTGTCGTAAGGAATCTCGCAGGTGCTCCAAGTGGACACCCCGGTAATGCCCCAGCCCGGTCTTGCGCAGACCACAGGCTCGCTCGTTCCCTGCTGTCCGGTG
>ERZ780141.1037-NODE-1037-length-17676-cov-6.857897_pt1 | contig 17676 bp, 16 predicted proteins | sample MGYA00433080_ERZ780141 | MGnify/ENA primary metagenome ERZ780141 (study PRJEB29588, sample SAMEA2154047) | human gut metagenome | biome: human gut; feature: human-associated habitat; material: faeces | place: Denmark | collected 2008/2010 ... | reverse complement strand
CGGCAGCCGACTACAAGCGGGCCTACAGTCTTCAAAGCAAGTTCCAACAAAAGACCGTTGCCCATTGGGCACACGACATCGGATGGAAGGATTCTTCCTCAGTATTGCACTATTACATCGACACACAAGATGGAAGACGTTATATATCATACGATGTGACGTCTGGTATCTCGAAGACCTACAACTCTGAGAGGGAGATGAAGAAGGCGCTCGGCATGAAGGAGCGTCGCAACGCAAATGGTCAGCGCACCTACAGCGATCCGTTCCGCCATAAAGAGCCTTTCTGGATGGATACCTACGACGAGCAGGACCAACGTGTGGTGGCTTCGCCCGACGGCAAGCTTGATGCGTGGATTGAGAACAACAATGTGTATGTTCACGAGGTGGGCAAGCCCTGGTCGAAGAAGCGCGCCCTCTCGCAAGACGGAACCATCGGCCGCTACTACAGTTCCGACATCTATTGGAGCCCCGACTCACGCAAGATCTTCGTTTGCAAGCGCAACAAGGTTGAGAAGCGTTACGTCTACTATGTAGAGTCGTCGCCCGCCGACCAAGAGCAGCCTTGTCTCCACAAGCAGGAATATGCCAAGCCTGGCGACGAACTGCCGCAGCACTGGCCTGTGATCTTCACCCTTACGGTTCCCGATTCGGCCACACTGGCCAAGAATCCGAAAGGAAGCCTTATTGATGGCATGACTGTGAAGAAGGTGGAAGGCGACCCGCGCACCATCGAGAACCAATATGAGCTCAACTGGTTCTGGTGGTCGCCCGATAGCCGCGAGGTGACCATGGAGTATAACCAGCGTGGGCACAAACTCTATCAGGTGCTGGCCATGGATGCCAATACGGGTGGATTCCGCACCATTGTGGAGGAGCGCGCCAAAACGTTCATCAACTATTATCGCCTGTGGCGCCAGTTTATCAACGATAGCAAGCAGATGCTTTGGATCTCGGAGCGCGACAACTGGAACCACATCTACCTCTATGACGTGCGCCCCGACAAGAAGGGCCGCATGGCACAGCCTCGCCAGATTACCAAGGGCGACTGGTTTGTGCGCAAGGTGCAGTATGTGGATGAGGCCAACCGCGTTATTTACTTCTCGGCTTCGGGCGTCAACAAGGACGAGGATCCTTATCTCGTACATTATTATAGAATCGACTTCGACGGCAAGAACATGACCTGTCTCACCCCGGCTGAGGGCAACCACTACGCCGTGTTCTCACCCGACTACAAATACCTGGTAGATGTTTACAGCAAGACCGATGTGCCTCCTGTAACCGAGTTGCGAAGCGCCGTCGACGGCAAGCTGCTGAAGACGCTTGAGACGGCCGACATCTCGAAGCTGAAGGCCAATGGCTGGGTGGCTCCCGAGATATTCAAGGCGAAGGGTCGCGATGGAAAGACCGACATGTGGGGACTCATCTACCGTCCCACCAACTTCGACCCGTCGAAGACTTATCCCATCATCGAGTACATCTATGCAGGACCTGGCGACGCTTACGTTCCCAAGTCGTTCACCCCGTTCTTCTGGAATGCCACGGCTTTGGCCGAGTTGGGCTTCATTGTGGTTCAGGTCGACGGTATGGGCACAAGCTACCGTGGCAAGAAGTTTGAGGAGATCTGCTATAAGAACCTGAAGGACGCCGGACTGCCCGACCACATTCAGTGGATCAAGGCCGCTGCCGCCAAGTATCCTTACATGGATGCCAACAACGTGGGTATCTACGGCATGTCGGCAGGTGGACAGGAATCGACAACCGCCCTGTTGTTCCACGGCGATTTCTACAAGTGCGCCTATAGCTCATGCGGATGCCACGACAACCGTATGGACAAGATTTGGTGGAACGAGCAGTGGATGGGATGGCCCGTCGACTCAAGCTACGTGGAGTGCAGCAATGTTTACAACGCCCACAAGTTGGAGCGCCCATTGATGCTGGCTGTTGGCGAGATCGACAACAACGTGGATCCTGCAAGCACCTATCAGGTGGTCAACGCTTTGGAGAAGGCTGGTAAGGACTTTGACCTCATCGTCATTCCTGGAGCCCGCCACACCATGGGCGAGGCCTTTGGCGAGCACAAGCGTTTCGACTTCTTCGTGAAGCACCTCTACAAAGTAGATCCCCCCAAGTGGTCGGATCTGAAGTGATGATTTTGCACCAAGCCAGATAAGCAGAGCCGAGCTTGATTGGGCTTTGCCATGGCGAGAAAAGGTGCAATGAAACAGAACGATAAATATTGGAAAGGCCGAAACCCTACGAAGGGGGTTCGGCCTTTCCTGTCTAAAAACGGCTTAGGAAAGACGGTGTGTGTGTAGTTCTTGTTCGTGTTTGTTTCGAGCAGGCTGACTATGGCGGAAACGCGAATGGAAGCATGAGACCGAAAGAAATGCCGGTAAGCATTGAAAAGAGCCGGAAGTCTTCTAACAATCTTCCTGTTTCGGCCTAATGGGCCGATTGGCGATAAATGTGCATTTGCCTAAAACGCCAAGAAGGCGCAACGTTACCGCTGCGCCTTCTTGGCGTTTTAGTATTGAATGGAATGATTTTCTCCTTTATTATATAGGGAGGTTTCAACCTGCGGGTTAAGCCCTATTAGTATGCGCTTTGGAACTCCTCGAGGAAACGGGTGTCGTTCTCTGAGAAGAGACGGAGGTCGTTGACGCCATACTTCAGGTTGGCGATGCGCTCTACGCCCATACCGAAGGCATAGCCCGTGTAAACCTCGGGGTCGATGTTGCAGGCTGCCAAGTCGTGTGGGTCGACCATGCCGCAACCCAAAATCTCCACCCATCCGGTGTGCTTACAGAAGTTGCAGCCCTTTCCTCCGCAGATAGAGCAAGAGATGTCCATCTCGGCACTGGGCTCGGTGAACGGGAAGAAGCTGGGGCGAAGGCGAATCTTCGTGTCGGCGCCAAACATCTCGCGAGCGAAGGTGAGGAGCACCTGCTTCAGGTCGGTGAAGCTTACGCCCTTGTCGACATACAGCCCCTCCACCTGGTGGAAGAAGCAGTGGGCGCGCGCTGAGATGGCCTCATTGCGGTAAACGCGTCCAGGGCAGAGCACACGGATAGGCGGCTCGTGGGTCTCCATATAGTGGGCTTCGTCGCCCGAGGTGTGTGAGCGAAGCAGCACATTCTTGGTTACGTCGTTGGGGTTCTGGGAGATGAAGAACGTGTCCTGCATGTCGCGTGCTGGGTGATCGGCAGCAAAGTTGAGCATGGTGAACACGTGCTTGTCGTCGTCGACCTCAGGACCATTGTAGAGCGTGAAGCCCATACGCTGGAAGATGTCGATGATCTCGTTACGGACAAGTGTCAGCGGATGGCGAGTGCCAAGGTCGACGGGGTAGGCAGTGCGTGTGAGGTCGAGGCTCTCCGAGGCTGTCTCGGTGGTCTCCACCTGCTCGCGGAGCGCGTTGATCTTGTCGGTGGCTGCCTTTTTCAGTTCGTTGATCTTGATGCCAAGCTCGCGTTTTTCCTCTTTGGCCACATTGCGGAAATCGGCAATGATGGCGTTGATTTCGCCTTTCTTACTGAGATATTTCAATCTGAGTTGCTCCACATCCTCAGCGTTTTTGGCTGAGAGGGCTGACACTTCTTTGAGAAGTTCGTCTATCTTGTCTGTTAACATCATCTTTTTGATTAACTTTATTCGATTTGCAAAGTTACTAACTTTTATTTGAAAATGCGGTTCTATTAAAAAAAATATGTGTAATTTTGCCTCGGTTTATGAATGATGTTATGAGAAAAGGAATTGTATTTGCTGTTTTCTTTTTGCTCTTGCTGATGATGGCCGTGCCCTATGGGTGCACCGACCGGAAAGCAGCATCGGCCGACTCAGCGGCGTCCGACACGCTGGTTAACGACACTTCGAGCCTCGATTCCACTGAGACTTTGATAGCCGAGACCCCTGTTCCCAAGGCCGCCGACGAGCTTTTTGACGACTTTGTGTTCAATTTTGCGGCCAACCGCAAGTTGCAGATGAGGCGCATCCAGTTCCCGCTGCCCGTCTATCATAACGGGAAGCTGACCAAGCATGTGGACAAGGAGCAATGGAAGATGGAGCACTTCTTCATGCATCAAGGCTATTACACGATTGTGTTCGACAACAACAAGCAGAAGTATTTGATGAAAGACACCACTGTCGGACATGTTGTCGTGGAGAAGATCTTCTTTAAAAGGAAGACCGTTCAGCAGTTTGTGTTCGACCGTTTACAGGGCGAATGGATGCTGACGTCGATGAATTACAAGCCCCTTTATCAGAACAAGAACGCCTCGTTCCTGAGGTTCTACCATCATTTTGCGGTCGATTCGGCTTTCCAGGTGAAGAGCATGGCCGACGAGGTGGAGTTTACGGCTCCCGACCCGGAGGACGATTTCTCGCAGATCTCAGGCGTTATCATGCCCGAGCAGTGGCCCGACTTTAAGCCGACACTTATTCCGCGCGGCATCATATACAACATTATCTACGGACAGCATTACACCGAGACGACCCGAAAGATATTCCTGATTCGTGGCATTGCCAATGGTTTGGAGATTGAGTTGGTTTTCCGTAAGGTGAAGGGCAAGTGGAAATTGGTGAAATTCAACAGCTAAGTATGCAGACATTTACAGACATTTCGTTGCTCAGTCGCAACACCTTTGGCATCGACCAGAAATGTGCCGAGTTGTGGGTTTATCAAAATGTGGCCGACGCTACGCAGGTGGCGCTCGACGACAAGTTGCGTTCGATGCCTTACTTGCTGGTGGGCGGCGGTAGCAACCTGCTTCTGACGCGCGATTTCCCAGGCATCGTCATCACACCCGAGAAGCGGTTTGACGTGAAAGTGGAACGTGAAAGTGCAGATGATGTGGTTATTCGCTGCTGGGCTGGAACCACGTTCGACGATGTGGTGGCTTACGCTGTGGAGCAGGGATGGTATGGCATGGAGAACCTGAGCCTCATTCCTGGCGAATGTGGAGCGTCGGCGGTGCAGAACATTGGAGCCTATGGCGCTGAGGCAAAGGACATCCTCGTGGATGTGGAAGCCGTGGAGCTGGCCACAGGAAAGCATGTCGTCATCAAGGCGGAAGATTGCAATTATAGCTATCGACAGAGCCGATTCAAGCACGAATGGAAAGACAAGTATGTTATCCTGACGGTGAGTTACCGTCTCTCGAAGACTTTTACGCCCGACCTTGACTATGGCAACATACGTGCCGAATTGGAGCGTTGTGGCATCGATGCGGCAACGCTGACGGCCCATCAGCTGCGTCAGGTAATTGTCGATATCCGTCGCGCCAAGCTCCCCGACCCGGAGGTGATGGGCAACGCAGGCTCTTTCTTTATGAACCCTGTCGTAGACGAGGCTACGTTTGAGCGCCTGAAAGCTGAACATTCTGATCTGCGCTATTTTGAGATGGGTGAGGGACGGTACAAGATTCCTGCCGGATGGATGATCGACCAATGCGGCTGGAAGGGCAAGAGCCTGGGCTGCGCTGGTGTGCACGACAAGCAAGCCTTGGTGCTTGTGAACCGAGGCGGAGCGAAAGGCGAGGATGTGGTGGCGCTGATGCACGCCGTTCAGGCATCGGTGAGAGAACGGTTCGGGCTGGAGCTGCACCCGGAGGTGAATGTGATATGAGCATGCGGCGGCTGACTTTCCTGGGCACAGGAACCTCCACGGGTGTTCCGGTGAATGGATGCGACTGTGAGGTGTGTAAGAGCACGGACCCGCACGACAAGCGGTATCGCGCCGCTGCGTTGCTGGAAACCAACCATACTCGCATCCTTATCGATTGTGGCCCTGACATCCGAATGCAACTCATGCCATTGCCTTTTAGGCGTATCGATGGCCTGCTGCTCACACATGGCCATTACGACCATGTGGGTGGACTCGACGATTTGCGACCTTTCTGCAAGTTTGGCGACATCGATATCTATGGCAACGATATCGCGGTGAAGACCGTGATGCATAATTTTCCATATTGTTTTGTGCAACATCTTTATCCCGGTGTGCCGAAATTCAACCTTCACACCATACGTTGCCACCAACGATTGGTCATTGGCGACCTGGAGGTGGAACCCTTTGGCGTGATGCACGACAAGTTGCCCATCTTGGGTTATCGGTTTGGCGATTTCGCTTACATTACCGATATGAAGACCATAGAGGATGAGGAGTTCGAACATTTACGAGGCGTAAAGACATTGGTGGTCAATGCCCTGCGGTGGGAAAAATGGCATCATAGCCACATGACGGTGGAGGAGGCCATGGCATTTGCGCAAAGGGTGGGGGCTGAACGCACCTATTTTACTCACATGGGCCACGGAATAGGACTGCATGATGAGGCTAATGCTCGCTTGCCCAAGAACATGTGGTTTGCCTACGACGGCGAAATCATAGAGGTTTAGCCCCAATCGGCCGTTCGTTTTTGGTTCTTGTTGGTATTTGTTTCTAACGATTTTCCTGTTTCGTTTTAATGGCCGGTAAGGGGTTAAGGTCTCGGAAATGCTTGTTCGAAACCTGTTTGAACAACTATCGATAGCTATGATATTTTATAGAGATGTGGATTGTTGTGGGTTGATAACTAATGGGTTGCGCGGTGAGGATGGGCGTGTTTTAGAGAAGCCTGAAGGCTTTTTGAAAACGCTAAAAAGAAGGGGCTTGTTTTTGAAAGGACACAAAAAAAAGGAGTACCGCTGTACTCCAACCTTGTTAACCTTAAATCTAATACTATGAAAAACACGATGCAAAGTTACGACTTTTATTTTAACTTGCAAATATATAGCGCATAAATTTCTTATAAATAACATACATTAACAAATTGGATTTTCCACTTAATAGTTTTTAATAAGAAAACTTATCAAAGTGTTAGCGTTTCACGCCTTCTTCTTTCTTTTTTCTTTTTGTGGCAAAAATAGACTTTGTGCCAAATGCGGTTGCGTTTTTTGTTGCAATCTGAGCGGCTTTGACGCTGGATGGAGCTTAGCCTTGTAAGGACCGTTATGGCTGTGTTTAAGGTTCGTTTGGCAAGGTTGGGCTACATGTGTAGAGGTGGGTGGCCCCGTGGCAGGTTTGGCGATGTGTGGCCACGAAATTTGACTGGTTGGATGTGTGTGGTGGCACTAATGAAAGGTTAAGGGCTGATGACCTTCTGCCTTGTTGGCGCTTGGGGTTGAAAAGTTGATTTGGGATTGCGTGTGATGTAAAATGCGAAACCGCAGTCTTTTGAGGGATTGGAGGGTAAAACATGAGTCGTGTTTTTGCCAAACGCGAGTTGTGGGTTTGTAAAACCCGAGTCGTGGCTTTATCAATAATGAGTTGTAGCTTTACAAAACGTGAGCTATGGCTTTGCAAAGCGCGAGTTGGGGTTTTACGTGTGGGGGGATGGAATGGCCGATTAGGGTTGAAAAGTACGGCCTGATAAGGGAAGATGGCTTGCCGGGAAGGGCAGGAACGTGGAGGCTTTTGCTGTTATTGTGTAGTCTCATGTGAGACGAGGCATCGTCATTCGTAAGCTGTGGCGTTGGCTGGTGTGAGACGAGGCGTCGTCATTCGTAAGCTGCGGCGTTGGCTGGTGTGAGACGAGGGGCAACTTGTGGATAGGCTTGGGTGGTTCCAATGGCAGGCGGGGCAATGCTTGTGATGAAGTGAGGCATCGCCTATGATAGCGTGGAACAACGGATAAAACCTACTTTTTGAACTTGCGATAGAGCTTCCAGCCCAAGATCATGGCGTCGAAGAGACCGGCTCCGGTGCTCAACAGGCTGTTGAAGCGCTTGGTGGGTGACGCTTTGCGATCGAGCGCCTCGGGCTTCTTGAAGAGCGAGCTCCACTCGTTGCTCAACTTGTTGCTGTCTTTTTGGATTTCTGTCTGCAACATAGCCTTGCGCAGTTGTATTTCCTCGATGGTGGTGTAAGACGTTGGTGTCATGGTTGATGAGCGTTGGAAACGAGTTGACGGTTAGCTAAGAAGGATGGAGGCGAGAAACTTAACGAGTGGTTTTTCGATCCATTGCTTTCTGAAGGTGATAAACAACAAGAGCAGCAGGAAATAGGCTCCGGCAACAATGAGGAACCCAACAGCTTCGCCCACCCATGGCGCCAACGCACTGGCGGCGGCAAAACTGAGGTAGATGAGCATGAGAATGACGAGCAGCGAAATAATGACCGTCATGGTGATGACCGTCAGCAGGCGCACCGTCTTCTCCACTACGTCGAGCTTGATATACTCGCTTTGGAGCGTGGCGTAGTGTTTCAGGGTTTCCACCAGTTGACCGATGGTCTCTATGTTCTTGTCGTTTGAAAACATAATTAGTTGTGGGAAAACGTGGATGATGATGTGTTTTGCCATTCCTGCGGGTGCGCCGAGAGGGTAGTCTGGCGCATCCGAGGATGGACTTGAGGTTATTCGGCTGTGTTGTCTACAGCATCCTTGATGTCGTCGACCAAGTCTTCCGTCTGTTTGCGGTTGAGCTTGATGTCGTGCTTCTTGCAGAAGTCGTCCACAGCGTCAGAAATCTTTGTGCGAGTGTCAGCACCCTTCTCAGGTGCCAGGAGCAAGCCTAAGGCTGCGCCTGCGATGGCGCCACCCAGGAAAGCACCGATGTAACCGATTGTCTTCATAAGCGTATCGTTTAATGGTAAATAGTTATCGTTAGCGAATAGTTCGCATTTTATAATTGCAAATATAAGCATTCCGCCTTAAAATCAAGGCTGAAAAGGGCTATTTTTTGTTAAATAAGCCCTATTTTCCTGATTTAACAAACTTTATGTGGCGTTGCGGCGCACGTATGTGGATTATTTTGTAATTTCGCAAATTAAAGAAGCAAAAGCTTAAAAAGCGATATTACTAACATTTATAATATTATAAAAGTATGAAGAAATACATGGTTTTGGGCGCGGCCTTCTGCGTGGCCTTTGCCTTCACGGGTTGTAAATCACAGGAGAGTGCCTACAAGAAAGTGTGGGAGAAGGCTCAGGCTCAGGAAGAGCAGAACCGTAACCAGGCTCCTGCTCAGGAGACGGCTCCTGTTGTTACTCCGCTCGTGGAGAAGTCGGCCGACCAGACCACAGTTACCAATGTTGACAATGCCACCGTGCGCACAGAGGACGTTACCGTCGTCAGCGGTCCTGGCTTGAAGGCATATAGCGTCGTTGTAGGCTCATTCTCGCTGAAGACCAACGCCGAGGGCATGCAGAACACGCTCAAGCAGGGCGGTTACGATGCACAAATCGCTTACAACTCAAGCATCAATATGTATCGCGTTGTTGCCTCGACCTATGCCGATAAGGCCAGCGCTGTGCAGAGCCGCGACGCCATCCGTGGCAGCCAGTATAACCCCAAGAGCGACGCTTGGTTGCTTTTCAAGAAGTAAGAAGCGGAGCGATTGCCTTGACGCAATGAAGCTCATCAATTGATATTCATGCTGCGAATTCTCTCCATTGATTATGGCAAGAAACGCACGGGGTTGGCTGTGACCGACCCCTTGCAGATCATTGCCAATGGACTGACGACGGTGGAGACCAAGGATTTGTTCGACTTTCTCAGCCAATATGTGCAAAAAGAGGAGGTCGAGCGAATCGTTGTCGGCAAGCCTATGCAACCCAATGGCCAGCCGTCGGAAAACTTGGCAAGGGTGGAGAACTTCGTCAACCGTTGGCGAAAGGCGCGACCTTCCATCCCCATCGAGTATTATGATGAGCGTTTCACCTCCGTGCTTGCCCATCGAGCCATGATCGACGGTGGCGTGAGAAAGAAGGAGAGACGCGAGAACAAAGGTCTTGTCGATGAAATATCGGCAACGATTATACTTCAGGATTACATGAACTCCAAGAAGAGATGATATTACCTATTTATACATATGGTCAGCCTGTTCTGAGAAAGGTTGCCCAAGAAGTGGCCGTGGACGACCCCACCTTGAAGACGTTCATCGCCGACATGTACGAAACCCTCGACGCAGCGGAAGGCGTGGGCTTGGCCGCACCACAGGTGGGCAAGGCCTTGCGTGTGGTCGTTATCGACCTCGACGTGCTGAAGGACGACTTTCCGGAGTATGCTGGCTTCCGCCACGCCTACATCAATGCACACATCGTGGAGTACGATGAAAAGTCGAAGAAGGAGACGTTGGACGAGGGCTGCCTCTCCATCCCTGGTCTCCACGAGAGCGTAACACGCCCCACGCGCATCCATGTGACCTACCTCGACGAGGACCTCAATCCGCACGACGAGTGGGTGGAGGGCTATCTGGCACGTGTTATGCAACACGAGTTCGACCACTTGGAGGGCGTTATGTACGTTGATCGGGTGTCTGCCTTCCGCAAGCAGATGATTAACAGCAAGTTGCGTGGCATCGCGCAAGGCAAGTTCCGTTGCCCTTATCGTGTGAAGGCGCCTCGCCGCTAATGGTCGTTTGGCCTAACATCAGAATTCGACTGTCATGAAGCGCGTGCTCGTCCCCATGCTCTTGGCTTTGCTTTTTTGCGGCAAGGCCAAGGCACAATATAATGTGGATCGCCTGATTACCAGTGGTGAGGTGGCATTGCACTATGAGGACTACGTGCTCTCCATACAGTATTTTAATAAGGTGTTGGCGCTTAAGCCATACCTTTGGTTGCCTTGGTACGACCGTGCCACGGCCAAGTTTTATTTGGAGGACTTTGTGGGCGCCGAGCAAGACGCCTCCAAAGCCATCTCCCTCAATCCCTATATTGAGCAGATCTTCGACCTGCGCGCCATATCGCGCATACGTCAGGAGAAATACACGGATGCCATCTCCGACTATGACCGTGCCATCAAGCTCAATCCCAATGTGTCGAGTTTTTGGCTCAACCGTGCCATTTGCCGTTTGAACGCCAAAGATTACGATCAGGCGCTTCTCGACGCCGACACCATCATCTCGCGTTGGTCGAAGACGGCCACGGCCTATTCGTTGAAGGCTGAGATCTATTTGGAGCGCAAGGATACCACCACAGCCGACCTATGGCTAAGCCGCAGTTTGCAGCAAGAGCCTTACAATGCCGACGCTTGGGCCACACGTTCGTTCATCGCATTGAACCGACAGCAGTGGTTGGTGGCCGACTCATGTCTCAGCCAAGTCATACATTTGCGACCCAAGGTGGCGAGCAACTATGTGAACCGTGCTTTGGCGCGCCTCAAGGTGAACAACCTCAGGGGAGCCATGGCCGATTACGACTTGGCCATCGACCTTGACCCTAACAACTTCCTGGCCCATTATAACCGAGGTTTGTTGCGTGTGCAACTGGGCGACGATAACCGTGCCATAGAGGATTTCGATTTTGTTGTTAAGATGGAGCCGCAGAATTTCTTGGCCATCTATAACCGCGCTTTGCTCAACGACAAGGTGGGCAACCTACGTGCCGCCATCCGCGACTATACCGCCATCATCGAGCAGTTCCCCAATTTCTGGGCTGGTCTGACGCAGCGTGCCCGAGCCTATCGTAAGTTGGGCATGACGGCAAAGGCCGAGCTCGACGAGTTTCGTGTCTTCAAGGCGCAGATGGACAAGCACGTGGGTGTGCAGCAGCGCTGGAGCCGTTCGAAGTTGAAGGCGGTGCGTAAGCGCTCGGAACTCGACTTGAGCAAGTATAACGACATCGTCGTGGAGGACAAACCGCGTGTGGAACACGAGTACAACAGCGACTACCGTGGTGCTGTGCAGAACCGCGACGTGGAGGTTGCCTTCTTGCCCATGTTCCAGTTGTCGTATTTCACCTATGCCAATGGCGTGCGTGATTACCAGGCTTACGATGCCGCAGTGGATCGGTTCAACAACACGCAGGCCCCCTTGCGCAAGCTTTATGTGACCTGCAACCAGAACCGAGAGAAACTCACCGACACCCAGTCGCGCCAGATATTCCAACTCATCGACGCCCTGACTGAGGGCATCAATGAGGAAACCGACCGCATGGCGCGCGCCGCCCTGCTCTTGCAGCGTGCCGTGGCCTATGCCGAGGCGCAGAACTATGCCGACGCCATTGCCGATCTCGACGATTACCTCTCGATCGACACCCTGTCGGCCATCGGCCGTTGGGAGCGTGCCGTTTGTCAGGCCATGCTCAATAGTTACGATGCTTCGCGTGGACAGAATGTCAGCATGAAGTCGGCACAAGTGGAGGGCGATATCGCCGAAGCCATTAAGGTGGCACCGAAGAACGCCTACCTTTTCTATAATAGAGGCAACCTCTACGCCGCCGCCAAGAACTATTCGCGTGCCATCGACGACTATTCGCGCGCCATCGAGATCGACCCTAACTTCGCCGAGGCTTATCTCAACCGTGGCTTGGCGCGTTGCTATTCTGGAAAAACAACTGATGGATTGCACGACTTCAGCAAAGCTGGTGAGTTGGGCCTTTACAACGCTTACGCCATTAGCAAGCAACTTTCGCGCAAGAAATAGCGCCATCCCATTCCAGGCGCCATTCCCCTTTGCCTATTCGGCCATCCCTGTTGGTTCTGTCAGCCATCCTTATCTATTATGATAGCCATTCTCTTTCTGTGTGAGAATGGCCATGAGCGGTTGCGTCGTTCAATGCGGGGAGCGCGTAGGGACAAGCGTGGAACAACAATGAGAAGGCTCCGCTTGTGATGATGTAGCGAGGCTATTGCGAGCACAATGTATGGCTATGTTGAGGGCGCATCCAAGCCGTTAGCCTTTCCCGTCGTTGGGTTTGCGGCGTTTTGGGTGCCCCATTGTTCTTTTATGGCAAAGTTCTTCCAATCTGTTGAAAATAAACCGCTTTTTGTTATTGCATTCAAAAAATATGTATTACTTTTGCGGTGATTTAAATAAAACTAATTTGTATCATGGTTAAAATCACATTCCCGGATGGTTCTGTGCGTGAGTACGAGCAGGGCGTAACCGGACTTCAAATCGCTGAGAGCATCTCACCGGCTCTCGCCCGTGACGTTGTATGTTGTGGGATCAATGGTGAGACAACCGAGTTGAACCGTCCCATCAATGAGGACAGCGCCATCCAACTGTTTAAGTTTGATGACGAAGAGGGCAAGCACACATTCTGGCACACCTCCGCCCACTTGTTGGCCGAGGCTTTGCAGGAACTTTATCCCGGCATACAGTTCGGATTCGGACCGGCCGTGGAGAATGGTTTCTTCTACGATGTGATGCCCGCCGAGGGACAGGTTATCTCCGAGAACGACTTCCCGAAAATTGAGGCCAAGATGAAAGAGTTGGCCAAGAAGAACGAGCCCGTCGTTCGCCGCGAAGTGGCGAAGGCCGATGCCATCAAGGAGTTTGAGGCCGCCGGTCAGCAGTACAAGGTGGAGCATATCTCGCTCGACTTGGAGGACGGAACCATTACCACATACACCCAAGGCGCTTTCACAGACCTTTGCCGTGGTCCGCACTTGTTGTCGACAGGCAATATCAAGGCCATTAAGATTACCAGCGTAGCCGGTGCTTTCTGGCGTGGCGACGCTAAGCGCGAGCAGATGACCCGTATCTATGGTATCTCCTTCCCGAAGAAGAAGATGCTCGACGAGTATCTGCAGATGCTTGAGGAGGCCAAGAAGCGCGACCATCGTAAGATTGGTAAGGAGATGGAGCTCTTCATGTTCTCCGACCGCGTGGGTAAGGGTCTTCCCATTTGGCTTCCCAAGGGCACCGAGCTGCGCCTCCGCTTGCAGGATTTGTTGCGCCGCGTGCTGAAGCCTTACAACTATCAGGAGGTCATCACCCCAGGTATCGGCTCTAAGAATCTTTATATCACCAGTGGCCATTGGGCCCACTATGGTAAGGATGCCTTCCAGCCCATTGAGACTCCCGAGGAGGACGAGATCTACATGTTGAAGCCGATGAACTGCCCTCACCACTGTGAGGTGTATTCTCGCAAGCCCCGTTCTTACAAGGATCTTCCCTTGCGCATCGCTGAGTTTGGTACGGTGTTCCGTTATGAGAAGAGCGGTGAGCTGCACGGACTGACCCGCGTGCGTACGTTCACACAGGACGACGCGCACATCTTCGTGCGCAGCGACCAGGTGAAGGCCGAGTTCGAGTCGGTTATCGACATCATCCAGAAGGTCTTCGCTACCTTCGGTTTCGACAACTATGAGGCTCAAATCTCATTGCGTGATCCTAAGGACACAGAGAAATACATCGGCTCTGACGAAATTTGGGAAGAGAGTCAGAACGCCATTCGTGAGGCTTGTAAGGAGAAAGGTCTCCAGGCTCGCGAAGTGGAAGGTGAGGCCGCTTTCTATGGTCCTAAGCTCGACTTCATGGTGAAGGACGCCATTGGCCGCCGTTGGCAGTTGGGTACCATCCAGGTGGACTACAACCTGCCGCAGCGTTTCCACTTGGAGTATACCGCAGAGGACAACTCCAAGAAGACTCCGGTTATGATTCACCGCGCACCGTTCGGTTCGCTCGAGCGCTTCACGGCTGTGCTCATTGAGCACACCGCTGGTCATTTCCCCTTGTGGCTCACGCCCGACCAGGTGGCCATCCTGCCTATCTCGGAGAAATACAACGACTACGCTCAGAAGGTGAAGGCTTACTTCGACGATCAGGATGTGCGCGCTTACATCGACGACCGCAACGAGAAGATTGGCCGCAAGATTCGCGACAATGAGCTGAAGCGTGTGCCTTACATGCTCGTCGTGGGCGAGAAGGAGGCTGCCGACGGACTCGTGTCTATGCGCGTTCAGGGCGGTGGCGAGCAGGCTACCATGAAGATGGAAGACTTCGCACAGCGCATCAAGGACGAAGTGGCCGAGCAACTGAAGAACATTTAATACCGTGGGTGCATAGCCCCCAACCAACCCGGAGCCCCTTGTTTGGCTTGCACGCAACGTGTCGTTGCCATGTGGGCGGCGGGACGGTAGGGGGGAGTGGCACCATAGGTTCATGTAATGGACAAGGTGGAAGAAACGCATGTAAATGCGTGACTTCCACCTTGTTGCTTTACTCCCAATCGCTCATTAGACCGGAGCAGGAACAATATTGGTGTGTGCTTAGTCCCTGACAAAATCAAATGACCGATTGAGGTTTGAAAAATTGTTGAGGAATTCTTTGGAGGTATCGATAGTTTTTCGTAATTTTGCACGCTGAATTGGGGAAAGTACGCCCACTTCGATACAGAACTTAAAATAGTTGAATGAAAGACAACAACAACAAGATGAAGAATCAGTACCGCGTCAATGGTCAGATCCATGTGCGGGAAGTTCGTGTGGTTAGCGACAATGGCTCAGAAGTGATGCCTACTCGTCAAGCTTTGGATATGGCTCGCCAGCAGGGTGTTGACCTGGTGGAGATCTCTCCCAATGCGCAACCTCCTGTTTGTCGTATCATCGACTATAGCAAGTTCCTCTATCAGCAGAAGAAGCGTCAGAAGGAAATGAAGCAGAAGCAGGTCAAGGTTGAGGTCAAGGAGATTCGTTTCGGACCCCAGACCGACGCTCACGACTACCAGTTCAAGTTGAAGCACGCCCAGGAGTTCTTGGAGGAGGGCAACAAGGTGCGCGCCTATGTGTTCTTCCGCGGACGCTCCATCCTTTTCAAGGAGCAGGGTGAGGTGCTTTTGCTTCGCTTTGCCAATGACCTGGAAGAGTATGCCAAGGTTGAGCAGTTGCCCCGTTTGGAGGGTAAGAAGATGTTCCTCTTCTTGGCTCCTAAGAAGGCAGGTGTGGCTAAGCAGAGCCAGCAGAAGCGCGATCGTCTGGCCGCAGAGGCTGCAGCCAAAGAGGAAAACGCTCAAAAGGTTGCTGAGCAGGCTGAGAAAAACGGACTGCTCGCCAACGCCAAAGGTGGCGACGCCTTGAAGAAGTTGGTTGAGAACAGCGGCGAACAAGAGTAAAAAACTGAGTGGTACCGCCAGGTATATGCGTTGCCACCTTTTATTATAATCATTTTAACAACAACAAAAAATGCCAAAAGTAAAGACTAATTCCGGCGCAAAGAAGAGATTTTCTTTCACAGCTACCGGTAAGATCAAGCGTAATCACGCTTACCACAGTCACATTCTGACTAAGAAGACAAAGAAGCAGAAGAGAAACCTTGTGCACTCGACAGTGGTCGTGCGCGACAACATGAAGCAGGTGCGTGATCTGCTCAATCTGCGTTAATCATTCATTTCACTTTTTAGTCGAACGTTTAAAGAAGAAAAATTATGCCAAGATCAGTAAATCACGTAGCTTCTAAAGCAAAGAGAACACGTATCCTGAAGCTCACGAAGGGTTACTTCGGTGCCCGTAAGAATGTTTGGACGGTTGCCAAGAATACATGGGAGAAGGGTTTGACCTACGCTTACCGTGACCGCCGCAATAAGAAGCGCAACTTCCGCGCCCTGTGGATCCAGCGTATCAACGCTGCCGCTCGTTTGCAGGATATGAGCTACAGCCAGCTCATGGGTGCTCTTCACAAGGCCGGTATCGAGATCAACCGTAAGGTCCTCGCTGACCTCGCCGTCAACAACCCCGAGGCTTTCAAGGCCATCGTTGACAAGGTGAAGTAAATCACAATTGACTCAACATACAAGAGGTGCGCGGAGCAATGCTTCGCGCACCTTTTGCGTTTAGCGCTTTTTTGCCCTCTGATTGTCTTTTTGCGCTGGGTGTTACGGACCTATAGTTGAGAATAATTCGCACATTATTGTTTGCTTGTTGTTTTTTCTGGGATGGGCTTTATCAGTGCGTTGTAGGAAGCTATTTGTGTCTCCTTGTAGTTTGGTGTTTTTCCTGTTGTGGATGGTTTGTGGGCTTTTAGCCAAAAACCTCCCATGGTCTTCATCATTCGTTTGCGTTGAAAATCGGCAACAAACTATAGTTGAAACTACACACTTCTTTTCGAACGAGCGCATTGTTGGTTCCAAATACGCGATTCTCGGTATAATCTTGCAATACTCTGATAATGAGTTGCTTGTATCGGTGAAGCCGCATCCTTCACTTCCTGCTTTGCCCTTCGTCTTTCCATTTCCCGTATTTCCTATTGCGAAACATGCCTAATCGACTTGCGATAGCTTGCCTTTCGAGTCTCGAAAGATGGCTTTTCGCGCCTCGATAGATGCCTAATGTTGATCGCGTCTGTTGGTTGCGATCGTTCTTTTCTCCCCAAATTGTCTTTTCGCTTTCTATTTCATCTGAAATCTTAGGCAAACTTTTTGGCCAAATTATCATACAAAGTCGTCTGCTTCACGATACCTTCAGCTGTGGCACCAAGGTGTGCAACTTTACAGTAACTTGCGAGGTCGTTGTCCTGCATAAAGTCATCCACTTATGCTTGTACATTGTCTCGTCAGACTCAATGAGGTCAATGATATTGTACGGCATCTGATTGTCACCTCCCCACGGGATGTACTTCATCTTGTCGTTGATGATGATTGGTGCGATGTTGTGCTCCTCCTTGAAGACTTCACTTGTCTTGGAGGTGAAAGCTGCGGAGGCGTGGGTGCCGGGGATGTTATGGACGGATGTAAATGTAAGTGTATCGGGCATAATATGCTGTTTTTGAAGCAAAGATATATTGTAGGTCAATCCTCGGAAAAGACATAAAACTATTGAATAGTTTTCAACTTGTTGAGAACATAGCATAAAATTAAGGCTGTTTTGCAAGTTTGTTGATAATAATTAGTAATTTTGCGGTATAAATTAAATATTATGACACATTACTAGTGATGCGATATTAATCGCTTAACTATAGTTATATATTTGATATTTAATC
>ERZ780141.1035-NODE-1035-length-17686-cov-4.532471_pt1 | contig 17686 bp, 8 predicted proteins | sample MGYA00433080_ERZ780141 | MGnify/ENA primary metagenome ERZ780141 (study PRJEB29588, sample SAMEA2154047) | human gut metagenome | biome: human gut; feature: human-associated habitat; material: faeces | place: Denmark | collected 2008/2010 ... | reverse complement strand
GAATGGAATTCCGTACCATGATAAGTCCGGCTGTCGAATTCCCGCTTGGCAGCCATCGCCAACCGGTGCGGTCCGTCGGCAAGATAGGCGGAAGGGATACCCAGTCGGGGAATGTCGTAAGTACGTCCCGCTGTTCCTGGAAACTTGGTATCACTTCCCATCGACATTCCACAACCGATGACGAGGTGTACCTTCTCTTCGAGGGTCATGGCACTGACCACTTCGTCGACATTGTCGGCACGCAGTCTGACTGACTGATTCGAACCGGTCACCTGTGCAGTCAAAGCAGATGCCAGACAGAGTGAAAATAAAGTAATTGACAATCTTCTCATATATATTATATTTAAAAAGCCACAAAAGAAGCCCCCGTACAATTAGCTGATTCCCACGGGGGACTTCTTCTACAAACAATTAATCAGTTAGAAAAATCTAATTTTGTCTATCTGCATCAGATGACGAAGTTAGATTTTGATTCTTTATACGCTTTACCAACCTGCATTTTGTTCCATATTTGGATTCAAACGGATCTCCTTTGCCGGAATAGGCAACAAATAATGTCTTTCCTTGAAACCATAACGCGTTTTATCCTTGTTATACTGAATGTATTCTACCGCTACATTATCCGGCTCATCTTTTCCTGCCTTATTTGACAAGATAGGTGTTCTTTCACCCTGATCCTTAAGCAAAGCCTCCGCATCTTTCCAACGGATAATATCCTGATAACGGGTATATTCAGAACAGAGTTCCAGTCTCTTTTCCAATTTAATGGCATCCAAGGTAGCCGTCTTTGCATCCAATCTTGCACGCTGACGCACCTCATTCAAGCAAGCATCAGCTTCGGATTGATTGCCATCCTTCAGGTTTGCTTCAGCCGCCAGTAACAAGACTTCAGCATAACGCATCCAACGATAGTTATTATATGAACACCAGAACCCAGCAGGAGATTCTACATTCGAGAAGCGACGCTTCCACATGAAATAACCTTCATTAATCAAACTCTGCCCTTTGGCAACCTTGACACCCAATTGAGAAATTTGGTCATAGGTTTTCATTGTCTGATTCAACCGATAACCATCTACACCCTCTTCCTGAACAAATGCATCATACAACTTTTTCTGAGGAACCATAAATCCCCATCCGGTACCATTAAACTGATTGTTAGAGCCAGACATATCCAACTTATCAGTGCGCCAATGATTCATCACCTCAAAGAAACTGAACTCATCCATGGAATTACTTGCATCAAAAATACGGTTACTTTCGAGCATACTTTCACAATTATACTCAGCCTTGTAGGTCAAGATATCCTCATAATTTCCATCATAAAGTTTATACTTACCACTAGCTCTAACTTCATTCAAGACAACAGCAGCTTCATGGAATTTTTCTTGCCATAAATAAGCTTTACCCAATATAGCTTGTGCCAACTGCTTGGTAACACGCCATGTCGTTTTATCATCTACACTCTTCTTTTCCTCCAAGAGTCCTGAATTGATAGCTTCAGTCAGGTCCCGCTCTATCAACGCCCAAATATCAGCCTTAGGCGAACGAGCCAACTGATATTCGGATTTATCAAGTTCATGGTCTACCAATGGTACATCACCCCACATAGAAACTAAATCAAAATAAGCAAAAGCACGGAAGAACTTGGCTTCAGCACAAGCCTTCTTCTTCAAATCAGTATCAGGCTCAACACGTCCCAGAATCACATTCGCCTTATAAATAAGCTGATAGTAGCTTTCCCATACGCCTCCGATAAAACTTTGGTCTGAGCCAAATGAATATTCATTACAGCCTTCCAGCTCTGCATTGTCATTACGACCACCACCACCTGCCCAAACATCGTCCGAAAGGGCATTCTTCATCATCGTATAGTTATAGTATGTACCCTTGAGTTGTATATAAAGCGCATCAGCCGCTGCTTGAGCTTGTTCGTCAGTTTTATAATAAGTGGAAAAGTCCAATACACCTTTTTGAGGTATATCCAATTTGTCTTCACACGAAGTGCCAGCCAATATAAGGAGCGCTCCGAGCATTAAAGAATATCTTAATTTCATATGTTTTTCATTTTAATAAGTTCATAAAAATCAGAATGTCACACTCAAACCAAGAACAACCTTCTTTGAATTAGGATAACTACCTTTATCCACACCTAATGAATTTCCGACACCGGTAACTTCAGGGTCAAAACCAGGATAGTCTGTAAAAGTAAAGAAGTCCTCAAGTGAGCCATATATACGTAGATTTTCAATTGCTACCTTCTTAATCAGTTGCTTCGGGAAAGAATAACCTAACTGAATCTGTTTAATTTTAAAATAAGAACCGTCAAATACACAACCGGAAGAAGTCAGATACTTGGTATAATCTGTAGCGCCTGATGCAGGAGTCTTCCCATTGCGATTGCTTTCTGTCCAGCGGTTTTTTGTAAAATAAGTCAGCTGATTCAAATTGTAATCCACACGGTTCAAGCCACAGAACACATCGTTACCTTGAGAACCCGTACCAAACAAGATAAAATCAAATCCCTTCCAAGCTGCATTCAAGGTAATACCATAAGTATAGTCGGCAATTCCCTTACCAATTTCTGTCTTATCATTATCCGTAATACCTTCTACACCATCAATATCTCTAAAGATTGGCTCACCGGTTTTTGAATCCACACCCATGAAATCATAACCATAAAAATACCACGCGGGCTTACCTACCTCAAAACGAGTAATGGCTCCATAAGTCACATAAGTAGCCCCATCAATACTTGATAAAGACTCATGCATCTTGGTCACTTTATTCTTCAATGTAGCAACGTTGGCACGGACACCATAAGCAAAGTCACCAATACGATCTTGCCATCCCAGTTCCAATTCAAACCCCTTGTTCGTAATATTACCGGCATTAACTGGCGAGAAACTGTTACCTACTACAGTTGAAGCCTTAATGCCCGAAACAATCAGGTCTTTTGTCTTTTTATGGAAATAATCGGCTGTAACAGTCAAACGGCTATTCAAGAAACGGGCATCAATACCTATATTGGTTTGTTCAGAAGTTTCCCATTTAAGTCCGTCATTACCGGTAGCAGAGGGAGCATAACCATTGATGTAAGAGAAATTATTATTATCACCTACAGCCAAATGCCCGGTAGCACCAATTGATACATTCCATTTATAACCGCCCAATGATGCAGTAGAACCATTCTGTCCCCAACTGGCACGGAGCTTTAATTGTGACAGCCAGTCTTCAGTTCCTTTCATAAAATTTTCCTCCGAAAGAACCCAACCCAAAGAAACTGCCGGGAAATAGCCCCAACGTTTGTTCTTTGGCAACACAGAGAGGTCAGCAGCATCGGCACGCAGTGAGAACTGAGCCATGTACTTTCCGGCATAGTCATAATTCAAACGTCCGAAGTAAGATAATTTACGAGTATAGGTAGGCTCACCACCACTTACATCCTTTACAGCATCAGATGTAGCATAGGCAAAGTAGAAGAAATTAGGATCATTCTGCAAGAAACCCAAATGCGAAACTCTGTTAATCACATTTCCCCACATATCTGTAGTATCTTCATTATATCCCTTCTTACTTCCGCTAACGCCATAAGAACGGCTCTGACTATAAGAAGTTCCCAACATCAATGTTGCGTTGTGTTTGCCAAAAGAACGGGTGTAGTTCAAAAAGTTCTCCCACTGATAATAGGTTGGGCTATAATCCGAAGCCGAAACCTCCACCCAATCACGTTTAGCCTTGTCAGTATAGTAATAAGATTGCCCCACGCCATAAGAGGAAGTTGAAGCCAAACGATAAGAAAGACGAGAAGTAACGGTAAGCCCCTTGATAGGCATAAAATTCAAATAAGTAGAACCATTGATATTAAAGCCTCTGTTCTTGGTATAAGAGTTGTCACGCATGGCAAAAGGATTGATAGCTTCGGCATTGCCAGTGAAAGCTGATACACCATAAAGGTTGCCGTTTCCATCGCCCAACATATTCTTATGATCCTTATAGATGGTAGCCATATTCAACGGCAAGTCATCAATAGGATAAAGAGGCTTGGTCAGAGGGTCTAATTGTAATACAGAAAGCATCATGCTACCATACTCATTGCCCTCGGCTACGGACTGAGTTTTGTAGTGCTCAATCTGATTATTGGTACCTACCTCCAGCCAAGGTTTGATTTTCCAGCTGGCATTTACCATTCCCGTGAGTCGTTCATAAGTATCGGCATTGCCGACAATCATACCGTCGTTATCAAGGTGGGACAATGACAGATAGAAAGAACCTCTGTCGCTACCACCTTGGAAAGTCACATTATGACGTACCATCGAACTGTTTTCAAAAGCCTCATCGACCCAATCCGTATCGGTTTTTCCATCCCAATAGGTATCAAAAGCACTCTGGGTAAGCTTCTTGTTTTCCAAGAAGAATTCCTTGTACTGCGCAGCATTCATTACTTCGGGTACTTTACCCAAACTCTGTGAAGTATATTGAAAATCGTATGTGATTTTACCGTTTCCTTTTCCTTTCTTCGTAGTAATCAATACTACACCGTTACCGGCAGCAGCGCCATAGATAGCTGCAGAAGCACCATCCTTCAAAACTTCCATAGACTCAATGTCATTAGGGTCGAGAGTTGATATTCCCGAACCGTATGCTCCGCCAAGTCCACTGGCGCGGTTGGATGCTGATGTCCCGTCGTTGCTGTACGGAACGCCGTCGACCACATAGAGAGGCTGGTTGTTGCCGAGGAACGAAGAGTTTCCACGTATGGTGATTCTCGTCGCACTGCCGGCATCTCCGGACGGAGCGCTGACCTGCACACCGGCAACCTTTCCGTCAAGTGCGCGGAGAAGATCCGGCTCTGCCCTGCGTACTGTCTCGTCTGAATTTACTTTTGTCACAGAATATCCGAGAGATCTTTCTGAACGTTGGATTCCGACTGCTGTGACGACAACCTCGTCGAGGAAATGGGAGTCAGCGACGAGGGTGGCGTTAATTAGGCTTCTTCCGCTTACAGGAACTTCAAGAGTCTTGTAGCCAACAGAAGAAAAAACGATGGTGGCATTCTGTGCGGCTGTTATGGAATAATGTCCGTCAGTATCGGAGCTTACCCCATTGGTTGTGCCTTTAATGTGCACAGAAGCGAAAGGTACGGCCTCTCCGGAGGCTTCCGTCACTGTTCCGCTCACCTGAATGTTCTGGGCAAGAGCCGTTCCCGTGACCAGAATCATCAGAGCCGTGAAAAAAAGTCTGATTTTTTTCATAAGCAAAAATTTAATTAAACATATAATACCTTTGATGCGATTTTCACATTCACTACAATTTCGCGCACTTTCTGCCCTAATGTTCGAGTCCGTGCACTAAAAAACGGGCGTTTTAATGTGCGTGCGAAATCGTCGTATAACAAACGTATCTTCAATACATTACAAGTTAAAATAATCATGTCAGTCATTGCATATATTAGGGTCAGTACGCAAGTGCAACCTTTAGAGAGTCAGGAGTATGAAATTAGAAAATGGTGTAAGGGGAGAGCGCTGACCATCGACCGATGGGTGACCGAATCGGTGTCTGGGACAAAGTCTTGGGAAAAGCGTATGCTCGGAAAAACCATACGTCGGATGAAACCGGGCGACCTTCTCGTGTGCTCTGAAATCTCCCGTCTTGGAAGGAATATGCTCATGATTATGTCAATCCTCAACGTCTGCTCGCAGAGACGGCTGCGCATCCACACTATAAAGGACAACTTTGACCTTGCCGACAATATAAACTCCAGAATTATAGCATTCGCGTTCGCCCTTGCTGCCGAAATCGAAAGAAACCTCATCTCCCAGCGAACCCGCGAGGCCCTTGCTGCGAAAAAGACCGCCGGCGTGAACCTCGGCCGCCCGAAAGGGTGCTCGGAGAAAGTTCAGAAAATATGCAGCGAATCCGGCGATATTGAGGCTCTGCTTGCCTCCGGTGCAACACTATCCTCTGTCGCGAAGCTCTACAAAGTCCACCGCAACACCCTCGCCCGCTGCCGTAGGATGCACTATTTTGAAAAGAAATGAACGTTTTTCAAAAATTTTTAATTCTCGTCCTTGAGACCAAAATGCTATCAGATCATAACATTCTGATAGCATTTTGTAATAAATATAAATTGATTTTAATTTAGATGCACTCATTCGCTTCGTTAAAAGCCTATCATACAGCTTAAAAAGATTTGGATTTATGAAAATTAATCGCAAACTTTGCAATTCGCACGCACATTAAAACGCCCGTTTTTTGGTGCACGGACTCGATGCTTTCGGACGAGGTGCGGAGCAGTAGTGAATGTGAAAATCGCATCAAAGGTATTATATGTTTAATTAAATTTTTGCTTATGAAAAAAATCCTTCTTTTTTTCGTGGCCATCATGATGTCCGCCGGACTTGCCCTCGCGCAGAACAGGGAGATTTCCGGTAAGATTACCGACGCCTCTTCAGGCACAGGCATCCCTTTCGCATCAGTTCAGGTCAAAGGCACAATGATTGGCACATCGGCCGATGCTGAGGGAAATTACAGCATCCGCGTGAAGTCAGATGATGATGTGCTCGTTTTCGTTTCGGTCGGCTACAAGCAGGTAGAGGCTGCGACCGCCGGTTTGAAAGTTGTCAATGTTGAACTTCCGGTTGACGCCACCGCACTCGATGAGACAATTGTCATCGCGTTCGGTACTGCGACAAAAGAGTCCTTCACAGGTTCCGCAACAGTCGTGAAGTCATCTGACATCGCCAAGGTGCAGTCCTCTAACGCGACAAGAGCGCTCGAAGGAGTCGTTGCAGGTGTGCAGATGACCACTTCTTCAGGAGCTCTCGGCTCGTCACCATCCATACGTATCCGTGGAACAAGTTCCATCACCGCAGGTAAATCTCCTCTTTATGTGGTGGATGGAGTTCCATATCCTGGCGACATCAATAACATCAACCCTGCGGACATCGAGTCAATGACCGTCCTCAAGGATGCTGCGTCAAACGCCCTCTACGGAGCACGTGGAGCCAATGGTGTCATTATGATTACCACCAAAAAGGCAAAGCGAGGCGAGGCGGTAGTCAATATCGACGCAAAATGGGGTGTCAACACAAAGGCTCTCAAGACCTACGACTACATCACCGATCCCGGGCAGTACTACGAGACGCACTATGCGGCTCTCAAGAGCTACTATATGTCTAAAGGTTTCTCGGAGAGTGACGCCCATTTGAGAGCTGCCACAAATGTTGCCGGCAGTTCAAAAAATGGTGGCCTTGCCTACAATGTATATACTGTTCCGGAGGGACAGCTTCTTATCGGAAGCAACGGCAAATTGAATCCTGCGGCGACACTCGGACGCAAGATTACTTACAAAGACCAGGAATATCTCGTCCAGCCTGACAACTGGCTTGACAATGTTTACACTCCTTCTCTTCGTCAGGAGTACAATGCCAGCGTTTCCGGCAGCACTGAAAGGGCATCTTTCTATGCGTCTCTCGGTGTTCTTGACAATAAGGGTATTGTAGAAGGCCAGAGTATGAAGCGTTACACTGCAAAACTTCGTGCCGACTATCAGGCAAAATCTTGGTTGAAAGTCGGAGGTAACGCAAGTTATGCAAAATATAATTGGAAGAATGCCAGCCCGGATGAGTCTGCAGGTTCCACGGGTTCCGTTTTCGCAATGGCAATCGGAATGGCACCTATCTATCCTCTTTTCATCAGGGACGGAAATGGCAATATTCTTTATGATGCACAAGGCTACAAGAGATATGACTTCGGTAACGGCCAGAACGCAGGTTTGACACGTCCGAATGCAACAAATTCAAACGCGCTCTGTACCAATCTTTTGGATCTTGACGTAAGTGAAGGAAACGCTGTTAACGGCACCGGATACGCAGAATTCAAATTCCTCCGCGACTTCACCTTCACTCTCAATGGTGGTCTCGGTCTTGATGAGACGAGGTCGAGGAGTATGTCCAACCCATATTATGGTCAGTTCGTGACCAATGGCGGTAACATCTCGGTGGGACACGGAAGGTCATTGTATTTCAACTTCCAGCAGCTCCTCAATTGGAACCGCACATTCGCCGGAGTTCACACGGTCGATGTCCTCCTCGGACACGAGTACTACCGCCAGCACTCATATTCTCTCTCTGCATCGAAGACCAAGCTCTTCTCAACCACTAACCTTGAACTCAATGGTGCTGTTGTTGATGCAAAGAAAGCTGCGTCTTCGCACTCTTGGTACAACAACGAAGGATTCTTCGGAAGAGTGCAGTATGACTTTGCGAACAGGGTTTATGCAAGTGCTTCCTATCGTCGCGACGCATCTTCGAGATTCCATCCTGACCATCGTTGGGGTAACTTCTGGTCACTCGGAGCAGGCTGGCTCATCAATCACGAGTCTTGGTTCAATGCCTCTTGGGTGGATATGCTCAAAGTGAAGGCTTCCATCGGTTCGCAAGGTAATGACAATATCAGTAACTACCTCTACACCGACACCTACGAAGTCACCAATTCAAACGATGAGGTCGGTGTAACTTTCGTAAGCAAGGGCAATGAGAACATAACTTGGGAGACAAACACCAACATCAATGCGGGTGTGGACTTCGAGTTCTTCAAGCGCAGACTCAACGGTAGCGTAGAGTTCTTCTACAGGAAGACTTCCGATATGCTCTTCTTCTTCACCGTTCCGACTTCCCTCGGATATGACGGCTACTACGCTAACATCGGCGATATGAGAAACCGCGGTATCGAGTTCTCACTCGACGGTGACATTATCCGTACAAAGAATGTCGTTTGGTCGGCTAACCTCAATGCCACCCACTACACCAACAAGATTCTCCGTCTTCCGGATGAAAGAAAAACTGTCACGATGGAAGGATATCAGGGTTATGCAAGCGGCACCTATTTCTATGGCGAGGGACTTCCTCTCTACACCCGTAAGATGCCGAAATATGCGGGAATTGACCACGAGACCGGTGAACCGATGTGGTATATGGATGTAAAAGATAAGGACGGAGTCGTAACTCAAACCACGACAAAGGATTACTCAAAAGCAACCGACTATCTCGCAGGTGATCCTACTCCAAAACTTTATGGAGGTTTCGGAACTTCTCTTTCATTCTACGGAGTGGACCTTTCTGTCCAGTTTACCTATCAGATTGGCGGCAAGTACTATGACTCGGGATATGCTGCTTCGCTTAATGCTCCAGGCACAAAAATCGGAGAAAACATCCACAAGGACGTTCTCAATGCTTGGACCCCGGAGAATAAGAACTCAGACATCCCTCGTTTCCAATACCTCGACAAGAACTTCAACTCGACTTCTGACAGGTTCCTCACCGATGCAAGCTATCTGAACTTCCAGAATGCCCAGATTGGCTACACTTTCCCGGAGGCACTCACCAGGAAGATCAAGATTAGCAAACTGCGCCTTTATGTGGCGGCTGACAACATCTTCTATGTTTCAGCAAGACAGGGATTTGACCCTCGTTACAGTTTCAATGGTGAGACAAGTTACACGACGAATTCAACGATTCGCACGGTTTCCGGAGGTATCAACATCACATTTTAATTAGGAGGCGACAATATGAAAAAGATATTTTTTAAAACAATCGGAATCATAGCGCTCTGCTCCGTAACTGCCGGCTGTATCAAAGAGACTCTGCCGGAGGGAGCGACTCAGACGAAGAAGCAGGTCGCAGAGTCGACATTCGCGCTTGAGGGAATCCTTCGTGGTCTCCCTGCTGCGATGATGACTTCGGGTTGGTCAGGATATTATACCACGTATGAATGGCATACTGACTTTGGAATGCCGGCAATCCATCTGTTTACAGAGTATATGCTCAACGACCTCGCAACAATGGGTGATGAACCGCTCTATAACAGGTTCTATCAGTCTGCGATGAATTCTGGTCAGGATGCGAGATATGCTGTGACTGCTTATTATTGGGACTTGTACTACAAATGGATTAAGATTGCAAACGACCTCATTGTTGTGGTTGACCCTTCTTCTGCAAACAGCGCCCAGAAGGCATACCTCGGTCAGGCTCTCGCCTACAGAGCCGCTTTCTACCTCGACCTTGCGAGACTCTATTCTCCTAAAGAGGTGACTGACCCTTATGCTTTGGGCAAGGGTTATAAAATCCCTGATGCAATCAAGGACCTCACAGTTCCAATCATCACAGATAAGACCGACGAGGCGGCTGCACGCAACAACCCGCGTGCTACGAGAAAGGAAATGTATGAGTTCATCCTCAAGGACCTCAGCGATGCCGAGGAGTACCTCAAAGGTCAGACATTTTCCTACACTGTTCCTTCTCTCACGCTCGTCTATGGTTTGAAGGCAAGGGCATACATCGAGATGGGCTACTGGAGCGAAACTCCTAAGGAGGATTTCCAACAGGCCATCAAATATGCCAATCTTGCAATCACAGAAGGCGGACGTACTCCTCTGACAAAGGACCAATGGCAGGACCCTACCAATGGTTTCAACAACGGCGCTTCAAACAGCGCGTGGATTTGGGGGCAGACACTCGCATCTGAGAATCAAGCCAATATCATAACTTTTACAGCCCATCTTTCAAACGAGGCTGCGTGGGGATATGCTGTGGCAGCTCAGATTGGTGCTGACCGTAAATTCTACGAAAGCATCAATGACAGCGACTGGAGAAAAGCCAGCTGGCTCTCGCCTGAATTCATTGCAAACCCGGAAGCGGAGGAGTTTGCAGATGTCTATAAATTCTCCGGAGGAGCAAGCGGAAGAAAAGGTTTCATTTATGGTACTTCTGAGAATCCGCCGGCAAAGGCTTATGAAAGCATCAAGTTCCGTCCGGCTCAAGGAAACGTGAGCGACTATAACGTCGGCAACTGTGCGGACCATTGTCTTATGAGAATTGAAGAGATGTATTTTATTCTCGCTGAGGCCACAGCTCAGGTTGAAGGACTTTCGCAGGGCAAGCAAAAGCTTGAGGAATTCGTTCAAAAATACCGTGATCCTGAATTCAAATGCGGAGCAAACAGTCTGGAAAACTTCCTTGTTGACGATCTGCTCTATCAGAAACGAATCGAGTTCTGGGGCGAAGGCATCCTCATCTATGACTATAAACGTCTTAACGGAGGCATCGAGCGCGGTTATTCAGGAACAAATCAGGCTCCTGCATATCGTTTCAATTGCACGGGACGTTCACCTCAGTGGAACATTGTCATCACTCGTGGCGAATATCAGAGCAATACCGGTGTGACAGAGGAACTCAACAATCCTGATCCTACCGACAAGATTGAACAATGGTTGGAATAATTGAAAATTGAGAAATTATGAAGAAGTTTACAAAAATATTTGTTGCCGTGGCGGCACTTTCCCTTCTGTTTTCTTCTTGCGTAAGGGAGAAGATAGAGGTGGGAGAGCCTGAGAACGACAGCTATGGTGTTTATTTCGAAACACTCTCTCCCGCTCAGTCTTCTTTCGAGCTTGACCCTGCGGAGGAGGCTGTCCTGACTTTCAAAGCTTTCAGGCAGAAAAAGGACGGGGACATCACTGTTCCTCTCAAACTCACAGCTACCATCGAAACCGAGGAGGGAATCGAGGAAGTCAAGACCATCTTCGCTGTTGGTGAACTCTTTTTCGAGGACGGCCAGGAGGAAAGCGAATTTAAGGTAGAATTCCCTAATGCACTGATGGGTACAACCTACAGCGTTGCCGTTGAGTGCACAGACAGGGAATATGTCCACATCTACTCAGACAAACCGACTTCCGTTGCCTTCGAAGTAACAAGAGTGAAATGGAATCTTGTCAAGGGAGAAAAAGGCGAGGAGTATGGTTCGTGGACCGATGACATATTTTCATCAGCTTTCGGAATCCCGGGCAAATATGCTGTCAATGATAAGATTCAAATCTACGAACGGGAGGACAAACCGGGCTACTATCGTATTCCTGATGTCTACAACCCTTATATGCTTGCGAAACTTTTTGGAGGACAGTATCCGGAAAGCGATTTTGAGGAGAATTGCACTCCGGGGACTTTCACCTACATCGATGCCACAGACCCGGACAAGGTTTATCTTCCATATCAGACAACAGGTGCAACACTCGGAAAAGATGGTTATGTTGAAATTGCAACCTACTGTCCTGAGGCCGGTTTCTCTAAGGGAAATGTTTATGGCAGTATGAAAAACGGAGTCATCAAATTCCCTAAGGAGGACGGAATACTCATCAATTTTACCGTCGCCGGCGGATGGTATTCAGGCAATAAGTCGGGCAAGAACGTTATTGTTCTCCCGGGTTGCAAAGACAGTGACTATACTCTCAAGGCAAAGGCCGGTCTGACAACTGCCGGCAAGCTGCCTCTTGCAATTGAAATCGGGGCAGACGTGGCTTCTGCAAAGTACAAGGTTTTCGAAGGTGTTCTTGCCGCTGCCGATGTGCCTTTCAAGGCTACGGAAATTGCACGTGACACCAAAGTGGATTCTGTGACTGTCACTTCAACTGTTCAGCTTGAACTTGAGAAGACAGGCATCTACACCTGCGTTGTCGTTGCAAGAAACGCCTCTTGGGAGGAAGTCGGACACACTGCTGTTCAGTTCAGCTACCTTAAAGATGGTGACACAAAGCCTGTTGTTGCCAACTGCGGAATCGGTCCTGCAACAAGATATGTGGGACAGGGCTACAAGACAGACAATACAGTGGAAGTCTGGGCTTATGGAGAAAAACTCGAAAACGCGTGGCTGTCTGTTGTGCAAACGGCTAAATATACTGCCGACCCTGAGGCTGCAGTCGCCCAAGTCAAGGCTTCTGCACCGGTTGAGGCGGAGGTTCTCGAAGCAATCAATGACGGTGGCTATGCGGCACCTGTAACCGGTCTTCTTCCCGGGACTAACTACACTCTTGTTTTTGTTACCACCAACGGCTATGAAATAAAGACATTTGTCACTGAGTCTCAGCTCACTACAGGTGACCCGCTTCCGGTTTATGACGAATTTACTGTTGACAGCATCAAGGAAGAACTCCTTCCTGAGAAGTCCGAAGGATATTTCGGCAAATACAACTTCTATGCTGTCGACAAGAATAAGAAAGTCGGATTGAGGGAGTACATCTCCAAGGTTACGATTGCAGACAGTAAGGTTCCGGACAGTGAGCCGGATGAGGACGGACTGATTGACGAGTATATGGACTTTTCCGGAATGTTCTCGCGCGATCTGACCAAAGACGAGAAGTTCGATGATACGATGGTTTGGGATTTCTATGATGGACTGATATATTCAGTTGCACAGCAGTTGGGACAATATTCAGACTATTGGCTTTCTCCTTTCATTACTGATAAGACACAGGGTCCATTCTCGCCGGATTATAGTGGTCTTCTTCTTGGCGGCTTTGTTGACGAGGGTTACATTGCAATAATGGGAAATCCGGGCTATGAGGAGCAAGGATTCTACTTTGACGGCATAGCTATGGTTGCCTTCGAAGATAAAGAGTATTCATCGCTGCGCGGTCAACTTCTCTGGTACACCGACCTTCTTCTTGTTGAAGAAAGCAAGGATGACAACGGTCTTGCACCATCACCTGCTGCGAAGGCAAATCTTGACAGGCTTCACGCGGTTTCAGATTTGTCCAAGACAATGAAGTTTAACTATGTGGAAACTCCAAAAGGTCGTGTCAGGTCTATGATTGACGCTTCAAAACGTCAGATTAAGCTCTACGCTCCTGAAGAGGGAGTTATCTTCAGCAAGCCTGTCACTGCAGCATCCTACACCGCAACAGTGGTTCCGGGAGTGCATGGAGATTTCTCTAACAACTTCAGCAAGGGCAAGAGTCTCAAAGCAGAGCTGGATGCGCTTCCTGCTGTTATGAGGTAGCAAAATAGATTGAATATCAATAACTTAAAAATGAGGGCGGCTGACGGGTCGAAAGACTTCCGGTCACCCTCATTGTTTTGTGAAGATTTTTGTATAACTTTCCTCTATAAATCCTGATTTTTATCTATATTTGACTTCTATGAAATTTAAACATTTAACTCTTGTTTTTCTTTGCTCTCTGGCGGTACTTTCCTGTCAGAGGGAAATTTTGTCTCCGGACGCTCCGGCTGTCAACAGTAAAATCACCGGTGGCGGCTCCGACGATATAGACGGGACTTCGCTGCTGTTTTATGCCGAGGCTGATACCCCTGCCGGTCTTGACAGCATCGCTGCGAGTCTTGAAGCAAAGGCCGTACGCAATCTTTTTGATATGAGCAGTGGTGACATTGCCCTTAAGCGTAGCCACGGCCTGCACCGATGGTATGAGATATTCTTCGAAGAAGGAACTTCCTTGCAGGAGAAAGCGGAAAAACTCGCGTCGTTCTCAGATGTCCGTTCGGTGCAGTTTAACACCCGGCTCTACAAATGCAATGTCGGACCGGCAAGGCCTTACGTCCCTTCTGTGCAGACTAAAAGTATCGCCCCAACCAAGTTCAACGACCCCTATTCAGCGGACCAGTGGTCCTACAAAAACAGCGGAGACAAATCCTGGGCTCCCACAGCAAGGGAAGGCGCTGACATCAATGTCTCTCAGGCCTGGACTCTCTGTGCGGGCGACCCGAGGGTGGTCGTGGCTGTGATTGACGAGGCCGTTCAGACAGACCATCCCGACCTTAGGGCCAACATCTGGACCCGGGAGAGTGACGGTGTGCACGGATGGAATTTCACAAATAACAGCTCCCGACTCGACTGGAGCAGTGACAATAACTCCGGACACGGGACTCACGTGGCGGGAACAGTCGCAGCGGTGAACAACAACGGAACCGGGGTCAGCGGCATCGCCGGAGGTAGCGGGAAGAATGACGGAGTGAAGATTATGTCCTGCCAGATTTTCGAAGGTGGCGATGGCGCTTCGCTCTCAGCAATCGCAAAGGCCTTTGAATGGGCTGCCGACAACGGAGCCTGCATCGCTCAGTGTTCATTCGGAAGTGTATCCGGGGATTACAAGAATGACGGGGCTTACACCAGTCTGGCGAAGGTTGAGGTGGACGCTATCAACTATTTCATATCCAAATCGAACTGCGCCGCGATGGACGGCGGACTTGTGATTGTCGCAGCAGGAAACGACGGCAAACCTTTGAGTTCCTATCCTGCCGCTCTCCCGCAGTGTATCAGCGTGTGCGCGGTTGCCTCTGACGGACTCCCTGCCTACTACACCAACTACAGTTTCGGCTGCAACATTTCAGCTCCGGGAGGAGAGTATTACACAGGAGGAAAAGTCGACAATGACAAAGGCGCAATCCTTTCCACAATGCCGACAGTGAGAATCAAACAAATTGATAAAGACGGCACAGTCTCGTACACCGCAACTGACTACGGCTATATGCAGGGCACATCTATGGCTTGTCCACACCTTAGCGGGGTGGCGGCGCTCGGACTCTCCTACGCTCTCAAAAAGGGTTACCATTTCTCGTCGGATGAAATAAGGTCGTTGCTCCTTTCTTCTGTCAGTTCCATAAACGACCGTCTCTCAGGCAGTAAACAGACTCTTGTAGGCAATAATATCGGCAATCTTGCTCTCGGTCCCTACAAGAAGCAGATGGGAACAGGCGTCACGGATGTCTGGAGTCTTTTTATGAACATGGACGGCACCCCTTCTGTATTTGCGCTGGTTGGGCAGTCCAAACGCGTGGATGTTTCAGGCTATTTCGGCAAAGACGCGTCAAATCTTCTCTATCAGAGTGTTGAGGTGCTTGACAACGGAACCGAGGTGCTCGGACTTGCGGAGGAGCCGAAGATGCGTTACGGCGAGTTGCGCATACACCCCACGAAACCCGGTTGTGCGAGGCTGAAAATCACTGCTGTTGCGGGGTCATCACTTCCTACACCTGATGCACCGGGAGGAATGTTGATTGAAAGGACGATTTCGGTGATTGCCAGACCGGAGTATTCCCAGAATGGAGCTTGGTTTTAATGTGACTTGAAAATAAACGGTATATGAAGAAAATCATCATAGTTTTATCCATTGTGCTGTCGGGAGTTTTTTCCGGCTGCACGAAAATGAAAGTCGAGACGGCAAATGTGCAGGGGGAGTGGAAACTGGAAAGTTTTTATGGTGTTGAAGCTGCGGGCTCTGTGGCGCAAGAGGTTTATGTGGATTTCAAGTCAGACGGAAGTTTTGAACTTTTCCAAAAACTCGGCGACGCCGGGCATTTCCGCTATTTCAAGGGCAGTTACTCGCTGAACGGAACTGTGCTCAGCGGAGTCTACAGCGACGGCACCCCTTGGGCAGCGGATTACTCGGCAAAGAACGATGCGGACAAATTGAGACTCACTTCGACTCTCTCTTCCGGAGCGGGGGAGTATGTCTATGTGAAAACTGAGATTCCGCAGTCCGTGCGCAAGGACGCCGAAGATTACGGCACCAAAACGGCAATGTTTGAGGAGTATTTCCCACTGCTCTAATCCAGCATTGTCTTTGCCGGTCAAAACTGTCTTTGTCGCAGCCGGCCATATAGTCCAATTCCAAAGATGTAAAAATCATTTTGAAATATTCAAAACAGATTATTATATTTGCGAACTTTTTTTAAGAACCGGATAATATTCCGGTTCTTTTTTTCCTGAGTTATAAACGCAGAATATGAAAAACAAATTATTCAAACTTGCTGCGGTTCTGTCCGCAGTCATCCTGACACTCTCCTGCGCTAAAATTGTGGAGGAAGCATCTCTCGCAGGTTCGGCGGGAAATGCCGCGAGCGCCAAAATTATCAACAACCCGTCCGGAGCGGATGCGGCATCGCTGCTTTTCTGCGCGGAGGGCGTTTCAACAGAAACTTTGGACTCTCTTTGCAGGGAATGTGGCGCACAAAGCTGCGAACCGCTTTTCCAGAGTATTCCCGGAAATGAGGAACTCGAACGCAAATTCGGTATGCACAACTGGTATAAGTTGAGTTTTGCCTCAGCAACTGACATTCGGGGCAAGGCGATGAAACTCGCTTCCTGCGGAGGTGTGAACACCGTGGAGTACAACAAAAAAATGAAGAAGTGCAATGTGGGCAAACCCCGTCCCTATGTCGTGACACGCAGTGGCGGAGTGACACTCTCAGGCGCTTCAGCTCCGAAATTCAATGACCCGTCTCTTGCACAGCAGTGGCACTACTACAACGACGGAAAGAGCTACAAGAGCGGCGGCAAGGTCATCAAAGAGGCCTATGAGGGTGCGGATGTCAATGTCAGCCGCGCGTGGAATCTTTGCGCCGGCAATCCGGAGGTGATTGTGGCTGTAATTGACGAGGCTGTTCAGTACAGCCATCCCGACATTGAGGCCAACATCTGGAACAATCCCCAATCCGGGACAAAACGCGGTATCTATATCGGCGACAAGCACGGTTGGAATTTTGTGAGGAACAGCGCGGAACTCAATTGGGCGGACTTCGGTAACAGCGGACACGGAACTCACGTTGCAGGAACTGTGGCTGCTGTCAACAACAACGGCACGGGAGTCTGCGGATTGGCCGGAGGAAGCGGAAATAATGACGGCGTGAAACTTATGTCCTGCCAGATTTTCGACGGTTTCAATGGCGGAACTTCAGATGTTATTGCAAATGCCTTCAAATATGCCGCCGACAACGGAGCCTGCATCGCACAGTGCTCTTTCGGCGCAAACTCGGGAGATTACCAAAGCGATGACAAATACTACGAGGCGAGTTCAGCCGAGGTTCTGGCGATGCGCTATTTCATCGAGAAATCCAAC